>ERZ779877.62-NODE-62-length-122473-cov-7.229443_pt1 | contig 122473 bp, 73 predicted proteins | sample MGYA00511556_ERZ779877 | MGnify/ENA primary metagenome ERZ779877 (study PRJEB29588, sample SAMEA2159338) | human gut metagenome | biome: human gut; feature: human-associated habitat; material: faeces | place: Denmark | collected 2008/2010 ... | reverse complement strand
CAACTTCTATCAGGGATAGACTCGAATCCGAGTCAACCTAAATCCGGAAATGACACGCTGTCTACTTTGGAAAATAATAACGTCTAAAAATTATTTTCCGTGTCTACTTTTCGCATCTGGTGCAGACCTTCCTGACTCACTGTAACAACTTTATCGTTATCGCTTTCCCAAACGAGTTTCGGATGTTTATTGGCATCCTCCGGAAAGAATAAAACATCCAGTTGTTTGGTTTCATCGATTTTCAATTCGAGACTGGTCGCACTCAAACTGAAGGCAGTGACAGGAACATCAACGACAGATGGGGATTTCTTACATCCTGCCCCCCAGAATCATAGCCGCAGCAAGCGCTCCGACCATAATTGTTTTGAAAAAATGATGGTTCATAGTTTTGTGTTTTTAAGGATTATCAAATAATAACTTCTGCAAAGAAAACTATTCCCCGCAACAATTCCTATACGTAATTTTACTTAGATTCAAGGTTTTATCATTTCAAAGCCCAATGCAATCCCCAATACCCCCCCCACAAACGAAGCAAAAATCAACGGGTCTCAATCAAGATAAAGGAATTTGGAGCCATCACTATGCTTGCCTTACCATCTTTAATATCCACAGGGGTTTCCGTATGGAGTTTGTATTTATCCGTAACAAAACTACGTATTTCGTGAATGTCGCAATTTTTGAATTCGACATCCACGGAACGCGGGGCTATGCAGTTGCGGTCGTTGGAAAAATTGGTAACAAGCACCGCCATGCGACCATCCTCACCTTTTGCCGCAGTGACATAAATATTCCCTGCTTCGGCTGTAGAAGAAAAGACCCTAATTCCGAGTTCGCGGAGTTTGCGCCATGAATAAAATGCGTAATATGGTGGAAGTGTGGAAAATGAGGTAAAGTCGAACAGGCCGTTGAACGATGTGTTCGGGCGGGCATCGTAGTACATGAGCATATCGACAGGGCCATCCTGACAAACCTGCATGACGGCGGCAGTGAATGCGGCGCCATCGCTTGATTTTATGATTTCGGTGGTATAGACAAACTCGTCAGTCCAGTTGGAGAGATAGTTCCATTCATCCAGAATCATTTCAACATCCGAATAGCCATAACGGTCGAGGAGCGACTTCATCAGAGCGTTCTTCTGAACGAAGGCCTCAGGAGTGCCGGCATAGAGATGGTAGGAGAAAAAATCCATCTTCACCCCGTGCTTTGCAGAATAGGCAAGGAAACGCTCCGCCCACTCGTTGTCCTCGCACAAAGCCGGACCGCCAATTTTGAGATCGGGAAAACGTGATTTCAAGTGTTTGGACACAGTAGCGAAAAAGCGGAAATACTCCCTATCAGAACCGTTCCAGGTGGGAGAGTCATTCTTGAGGTTGCGCCCCGAACGGAAGCCCAAATCCGGCTCGTTCCATATTTCCCAATAGTCTATCCCATAGCGGAATCCGTCTGCCCAACCTTCGTTGTAGTGCATTATGATGTGCTCGCATACCCGTGCCCATTTCTTGTAGTCTGCCGGGGGAAAAACCTCGTATTTTTTCGCAGCGTTCTCAATGGACTGTCCCAGCCGGTAGAAGACCTTGGTACCGGATTCGAGAATATCCTCTATGAGTTTGTCTGTGAGAGTGAAATCGTAGGATTCCGCCTTGGTCTCATCGGCACTGAAATCAGGAAAAACACAATCTATGTCCACGCAACGTGCCCAGGAAGCATAAAGAGGGGTGTCGTGAAGCCTGGCGTAGGGAAAACCCGCTGCCTTGTAGGCCTCGAAATTGCCTTTTTTCTGACTTGCCGGAGCCACCTTCGGACCATTGTTCACCGCATTCATCGGCTTTATCGGGCCGAGTTCTATGGAGGAATCGACAACGATTTGAGAATACGCATTGACCGCGACCGCAAGGGAGGCGGCCAATGCAAGTAAAAATTTTCGGTTCATAAATACCGCCAAATAACGCTTATTTTTTTATTTATTACTCTTTTACGCAACGCACAGAACATCCGAAACTCTTACGAAGGTCCATAATTGTCGGGACTGTCTTTCTCTTCAACTGGAGACATTTTGCCATTCCCGTTGCGATATTTCCTTCCGAGGTCCATATCCTTGCATACGCATCACTTCCTGTTCCCCTGTACGCGCTTCTTCCGTAATACATACGGGCACCAGCTGCTGCGAAAAATAATCCGGAATCATTATGCGTAAAGCCAACCTTAACCTCATCCGAGTCCTTTGAGACAGACGGCCAACCCCCACTTGACTCCGTAAAATGGTCTATATCGATGCTTAATGTGTTGAATTCATCTACAGTAGGAATCCGCCAACCATCCGGGCAAGGGTTGTCTATCACTGCTTCCAAATATCCCGCATCACTTTCGGACATTGGCCAAGAACCGAACGCTGTTCCGTCATACCAATCATTGTCTTGCGAACCATTAGCAAAAGCATAAAACAATTTCGCTTGAGGGACAGTAATCGGAGCGGCCGCGATAATATCATTATTGTTCTCGCTTGTCGGAAAATATGGCTGACCGGCAGATCTTCCCCATTGATAAAGCAAACCGTTAGGATGTTCTTTGCTATATCCGCAATAGACCGGAGCCCAAAGCAGATTTCCGACCTTAACCGGCTTTTTGCGAGTGCCAGGATAGAATTCGAAGGTAATCGGCATAGGATAGATTGTTCCAGGATGAGCCGTAAAGGCAGTATTAAGGACATGCACAGTCTTGTCTCCATTCACATCCGTGGTTGTAATCTCGATGCCGGAAGCATATTTCTGTGCAGGGATTGCAACAATGACATCCGTTCCCAGAGCGACACCGTCTTCTCCGCAATCCACTGTCACTGAACCGACCGGTGCTTCGGGCATAGGAGAGAGCGCAGGAGAGAGCGCAGTGAAATCAAAACTGAAATCTCCGCTCATAGGCTCCACTCCTTTCGACTTAACGACTATCGTCTTGATGTTATCTGGGTCGGCTTCCGTATTGAAGGACAATTTGAGATAACTCATAAGCTGATGGAAAACAAGTCTGCTTCCGGCAGTTGAGTAGGCATACAAAACTGCGCTGCCCTCGTCGAATGTTCCGGCTTTATAAGTCTGATTTCCCGGAATAGAAACAACTGTTTCCGAACCATACGCACTCGCTGGGTATATAGCCCGATAAGGTGCTGTCATTTCATCCGTAAAAGAGAAATTCGCTGTAGCAGAGCCGCTATTAAGAACAATTCCCACTGACTCACAGCCGTTTACATTAATTCTGTCAAGTGCAGACCAGCTGACAGGGTATTCGCCGCTCTCGTTCTTATCCCCGAGGACAGTCTTGGTTTCCGAACCAATCACGGCCGTAAGGACGGTTTTCTCTGCCCGAGTTTCTTCGACAGTCGGAGTTTCCACATTCAAGTCGCTGCAGGAAGCGAGAGCCACGCAGCAAAAAGGAAGTATGTATTTCAAAGTTTTCATATCTGTCTATTTCTTAATTCCACGTGTATGACGCGTATTCATTATCTTCATTGAGATTGTCTATCCTTCCGTCCATTGGAGAAGTGGCGAAGCCGAGTTCTATTTCAAGTTGATGCAATTCAAGACCCGGAGCTTCATATTCTTTCGTCTTAGTTTTCATAATGTTTCTGTTTTTAAATGTTTACCAACATATATTTGTTTTTCCAGAAAGCCCAAATTTTAATTACCTGCCATTCAAATCAATAACCTTTCACGCAACGCACGGATATGCCTGTAGCTTTCGATAAAGCAACATAAGCCGCAGTGAAGCCGTCAGGCTCTACGGAGGACTTGTTTCTTCGCAGACTGAAGCAGGTCGCATTTTTCGCAACAGTTCCAGACTGAATGTCAGAAGTCCATATTCTCGCATACGCATCAGCACCGGAGCCTCTGTAATACCCTTGACCCTTGCTTGTTCTGCCGCCGACCGCAGCGAAGAAAAGGCCGGAGTCATCTTTGAGAGTAAAGCCAGCCTTTACCTCCACTGCATTTTTCTGAGCATCCGTGCCACCGCCGTCGCTGAATGACCAATTCGTTGACTGAGTAAATCCAATTTTCATCAGTCCCTCGCACTCTGCAATGGTCGGAAGGCGCCATCCGCTTGGGCAAGGATTGGCAATCATACCCTCAACATAGCCTGCCGCAGATTCTGACATCGGCCAACTGGTCAGAGACGCACCGCCATACCAGTCACCGCTGTCAAGTTTGTAGAAATATGCATCGTCTGGGGAGGAAATCGGCCCAGACTTGCAGACTGAGCCAGTCGGTGAGGCCGGGTAATATGGCTGACCGGCTTTTCTTCCGAACTGATAGAGCAGTCCGTTAGGGTGCTCTATGCTGTAGCCACAATAGACCGGAGCCCAAAGAACATCCTTCTCTTCGCCTCCAACCATCTGATGCACAGTCACAGGCTCCAATTCGGTGCCAGGGTAGTAGGTAACGATCTTCTTCGGCTCGTAACTTATCTGAGGAAGTTCAGTGACGACACCATCCGCAAAGGCGAGAGCACCGAGTTCGGTCTCCATATAGCCGCCGTCGATGTCGTAGAGGATGCACTTGACGGCACTCTCTGGAAGAACAGCCGCACGGAACCAGTACTCGCTCGCCTTTTCTTCTGCCAGAAGAACATTCGGAGAGAAACCGAGTTTGAGAGTGTCAACATCCTCGCCTCCTATGCCGGTGGCAACAACTGCCGCTTTGAAAAGCGTCCTCGGTTTTGAAGATGCGGCGGTCACGCTGATTTTCCCGTAAGGAGTCGTGTGAGCGAGAACAATCTTTCCGTCAGAGCCGGCCTCGCCCTTCAGACAGGCAGGGAACAACCCCGGCTCAACGGTCTGGGACGAGAGATCGGAGCCTCCTGAAATAAATTCGGCAAACTTCACTGCTGTCAGTTTCTTTCCGCAGACCATCTTCTGGAAAGTGAAGCGTCCCTCGGCAATGTCAGCCTCGTCCTTCAAGAGATAAGTAGCCTTCTCATTATAGTTCTCATCCAAAGGATTTCCATAAACAGTGAGGAGGTCACCTTTCTGCCAGACGACCTTGCTTCCGTCAAGGGATGCCTTGGTGTCGGCAATGGAGGCGTAGACATACGGATATTCACTTCCGCCCTGAGGAAAGCCGGACTCTGAATAGTTCGGGTCCTTCTTGCAGGAGAGCGCCGCCAAGGCGACGAGAATGAAACAAAAACATTTCTTTTCCATAATTATCAGTTTTTTGTCATTAACTTTCAATGTAATCCCAATGTTTGTCGCCGCTCGGAGCACACGTATCAAATTGGGGATATGCCGTCTATTACTTCCGCTTCAGCCTCATGGCCACACCACCGCCCGGAGCCATTTCCACTCCGAATGACGAGCCGGCTTCAACCGTCCTAATCTCCCGGATGTAGTCCGTCCCGTTGCGAGATGCGTTCACGCCATCCCGGAAAATCTCAGCAGTCCAAAGTCCATCGCCGAGGAATCCGAGATCAATCTTAAGATTTATCGCTTTCCACGAACAGATGCCCCCGACATACCATTCATCCCCTTTTCTGCGGGCTGTGACTATGCATTCGCCGACTCTGCCATCAAGAACCCTCGTCTCGTCCCAGACTGTCGGAACGGAGGCGATGAAACGGGTGCACTCGGGTTCGCGACGATAGTTTATAGGGGTGTCACAGAGCATACACAGAGGAGAGTCGAACACCATATACTCGGCAAGCTGATGGCAGCGTGTACCCATGCTCATAGGCTCGGAATAGTTCGCACGGAAATGCCCGCGTGCCGCATTGTTCATTGCTCCCTGCGTATAATCTACCGGCCCGGCGCATTGGCGGATGAACGGCATCAGCACATCGTAGAGAGGCTGGTTAACGTCGCTCTTGCACCATTTCATCTGTTCACAACCGAACACGCCCTCATAGTTCAAGACGTTCGGCCAGGTGCGGCTGAGGCCCGATGGCTTGTAGGTGCCGTGGAAATCGACCAAGAGACGATATTTTGCCGCAGTTGCAGCTGCCCGGCTGTGGAACGCGACCATCATCTGGTCGTCCCGATCCATAAAATCAATCTTGAAACCCTTGACACCCAAAGAGGAATAGTGTCGGCAAATGTTCTCCATATCCCTATCGAACGCCCAGTAACCCGCCCATAGGATTATGCCAACGTTCCTGGCGGCGGCATAGTCAACCAGCTCCTTAATGTCGATTTCAGGCACAACCTTCATCAGATCAGCTGCGCCCTTTACGGACCAGCCTTCGTCAAGAATCACATACTCAATTCCGTACTCGGCAGCGAAGTCAATGTAGAACTTGTATGTGTCGTTATTGATGCCGGCCTTGAAATCGACACCCTTTACGTTCCAACCGTTCCACCATTCCCACGCAACCTTGCCCGGCTTCACCCAGTCCCAATCGCTACCCTCCGCAGGGTCTTCACCAAGCAGCCATACAAGATCACAGTCCGCCATAGCTCTGTCATCTCCTATGGCGATGATTCTCCACGGGAATTTTTCTTCGGCAGAGCAGTGCGCGATGTAGTCACGACGGCTTCCAACTATTCCCTGAAGCGAGTTGTGCCCGCCCTGCGCCACCTTCTCCGGATAGGCTGCGAACGTCCCCCGCAGTTCCAGAAGGTCATCCCCGCGACGAAGGTACATTCCCGGATAGTCATACAGCGATGACTCCATTATGTTCATGCGGATGCCGTCGGAGGCCTTGACCATCATCGGAAGTATGGACATAGAGCGGGAATCAAATTCGGAGAGTTCCGTCAACGTGTATTGCTTTTCAAAGGAAGAGTTGAAGACAGATGTGTATGGAACATACGCCGGCCAGTCCTTCGCAAAGCGAAATTCCGCCTTCTCGGAGAGTACCTTGAAATCATGCCTACTGCGGGATATAAACCTATAGGCCACACCGCTGTCGTATGCGCGGAATACTACCCGGCAGTCGGAGAAGGTGAACGTAAGCTCATTGTACTTGTCCTCAACGAGAGATTTCTTGTAGAGGGCAGTGCTGATTTCGCGCGAAACGGAGAGGGTCTCGGCTCGCTTGAGTTTCCCCTCGCCATAGACGGAGCCGTCATCGATGGTGACACTGACAGCAGATGGGGCAAGCAGTTGCTTCCCGTCCATCGACACCGACCAAGACAATCCGTTTCCAGAGGTCACGACAACGCTGATTCTACCGTCGGGAGAAGTCAACTTGTGATTTTTCACCGCTGCGAGAGCCGATGTTCCGAGCAGAGCCGTCAAGGCTATGGCAATTATTCTTTTCACAGAGAGCATAAAACACTGTCTTTAGGGTTGTCGTCAAATGAGGCGCTGACTGACACATTGCCGGAAGATGTGTTCAGCGAGGCAAGAGGTATCGCAATCTCGGCAAGCCATCCGGTATCGATGTCGCTGTCGTCGGTGAGCGTGCCGCCGTATGCGCTGACTGCTGTGACCGATTTGTCAGACGAGGAAAATATGGCCGGTCCTACTTTTACTTTCACAGAAGCGGACGATGATGAGGAGGAGCCGACGACGACAGTCATATAGTCGGAAGACGAAAGACGTATATTGCTTACTTCCAAAAGAATATAAAGATTCTCATCATCCACGGCACAGCGCAGGGTTGCGTCAGTCGAAGCGTCCTTGCAAAAATAGAGAGCATCATCGGTGTTTTGCCATTCAGAATTATCGCCATCGGCTTTCACGACTCTCCGCGTTGCCTTAATGTCGTGGTTGAGGGCGTAGCGGCAGAGGTGTATGGCTTTGGAATATGCGGAAGCGACGAGAAGGCAATGGGTTCCGTCAATTGTGGTGGCCGACCAATTGCCACCAGTCGAAAGGGCAATCTTCTCGGAGCCGAAGTTCCTTGCGGATGCGTCTCCCATCTTATAGCAATATGGCCATGTGCCGTTTTCGCGCGAGTAGGAAAGTATGGTTTCGCCGGAAGGGAACTGGACAAGATAAGGAGCACAGGCATCACGCCCGATCTTGTCGGTACGGGTTGATGGACCCGTTTCATCACCATCAAGATATTTCCAGCCCGGTGTACCCGGAGAATAGAGCATCGCAACAGAATGGGATGTCGAGGTGGAGGTTTCGCTGTCAACATCCTCCATTGCAAATGCGAGTTTGCCGGTGCCGCAGATGTCGATGCCCACAGGCATCTGGTCAGTGAACTTATTCATCTTGGAGCTGGCGTGCCACCATGTCTTCCTCATCACTCTGTATGGATCCGAGCCCGGCTCCGGAGTCCAGGTCTTGCCACCATCCTTGCTCAGGACGAGCGATGTCCCCGAATGCGAACTGCTTATCCATGGCCTCGCCTCGGTGAAGTAGCAGTGAATCTCGCCGTCAGGCATTTCAAGCAGGAACGGCTCCCAGCATTGCCCGTAGTAGATTATGCTTTCTTCCGACCAGCTCTGCCCGTTGTCGGAAGAACGTTTGATTGCAAGCCCGTGATCGCCACGGTTCGCCTGGACGCTATAGGTGGACGGTGCCCAGAAAGAATTCACGGCAATGAGTTCTCCGCTGCGGAGGACAAGGAGTTCAGGGCAGCTGTAGTAGCGGGACACCGTTCCGCCCTTGCAGCCGGGAGCATTGTCGTCGTGTTCGAATAGGCAGCCTTTGTAGGTCCAACCAAAAATGTCGCTTCCGATAGCATAGTGAGTGTCCATTCCGTTATTGTCCGAACGTGAAGGTGCACCGCGCTGCCATAGAAGCATATATGTACCGTTCGGCAAGCGTTTGATGCGGGTGTATGTCTGAGGTTTGGCGGCGGAGATGTCATTGTTGTATTCGGTCAAGGATGACTTCATCTGGACAAGATATGACCGAGACTCCTTTGAGCTATGGTCTCCGACGGCACTCTCGCCGGCGTTCAGCCTCGTGAATGGGGTGAGATGCAGTTCGGCGCTGCCGGCCTCTTTCTCAAAGTCGAGCGCGACCTCGCTCATCGAACCCGCCGTGAGGTTGAGAGCCTGCTCATATTTGAACGAGCGCTTCACTCCGTTGACGTCGGTGATGTCAAAGTTCAGTTTTATGGAACGCCTCGGAGGAATCGCGACAAGAACCGGTGTTCCCATAGGGATCCCATCTCCCGCGTCCCGAACGATTATAGATGTGGCCTTGGAGGTAGAAGCGAGGGTGCAGTTCTTGTAGTCCGGCTTGAAGTCTCCGGAAAGTTGTTCTCCATTCGCTCCGCTTATAGTGACTTCATAGATATTGTCCGAACCGAGAGAACCAGGATTGATTACAAGGCGAAGATAGGCCATCGCGTGTGAGAGGGATACGATTCCGCCGGAGGCTGAATAGCCGAGCATTATGGCGGAAACCGCGTCAATGCCTCCGGAGATGTATTTCTGCCTTGCGGGAACCGTCAGATTGTCCACAGAGGAATACACGCTCTGCGGATAGACGGCAGAATACGGAGCCTTCACCTTGTCAGTAAAAGTGAATCTGGCATAATTTCCGTCGGCTTCCGTTTTTTTAGAGCGCTCGCCGTTCACTACCATCCGCGACGACTCCGTGAACGCAAACTCCACTCCATCCACAGCCGACGGCATGGCGGTTTCTATCTGTATCTCCTTCATCTCCGTAGGCTGAGGCTCCTTGTTGTTGTCCTCGACCGGCTTCGTGCAGGCGAAAACCGAGACAAAAGCTATAAACACATAAATCTCTTTCTTCATAAAACGTGTCACTTTACCAATGTGAATCTTGCAATATGGAGTTTACCTCCCCTGTACGGCGCGACCAGCACGACCGTGTTCTCAGAATCGATGCAGGCGCTGGACCAACCTCCTCTATCGAAGGCCTTTCTTTCCGGTCCGAATGCCGATGCTGAAGAGTTGCCTATGCGGTACATCAGAGGCCATTCCAACCCCTTATTCCTTGTGAAAGTGACGAGCACCTCTCCTGTCGGGAACTTGACCATATATGGACCTGTGGCATTGACAGAAAGACTGTCGATTCTTTCGGAAGGTCCGACATCCGCACCCTGAAGCTTTTTCCAATTTCCGCCGTCAGGAGAATAGACTATCCCGAGGGAGTAATTACCCATGTCAACATCCTCCATCGCAAAAGCCATCTTGCCATTGTCGTCAAGAACGACTCCGACAGGCATTTGGTCGGTGTATTGGAATCTTTCCCATGTCGGGTTCCAGTACTTTTTTCTCATCACCCGATATGGGCGCGAACTCAGGTCGGGAATCCATGTATTTCCTCCATCGAGACTTTCTACCATCGATGTTCCGGAGTTCGCGCTGCTTATCCACGAGCGTGCCTCACTGAAATAGCACTGAATCCTGCCGTCAGACTGTTCCAACATAAACGGCTCCCAACATTGGCCATGGAAGATCTCTGTCTCCTCCGACCAGCTGCGGCCGTTGTCGAAGGAACGCCTGAGCACGAGTCCGTTGTCGGCTCGTCCTTCTATCCTGCTGTAGGTTGAGAGGTTCCAGTAGCAGCAGACACAGAGCAGACTACCGTCCGACAAGTTCAGAAATTCCGGACAGCTGTACATGCGCTCGGACTGCTGCCCGAATACATTCTCGACCATCTTGTTGCTAAACAGGCGCCCCATTGGAGTCCATGTCTTCAAGTCCGGAGACAGGGCATAGCAGATGTACCTGCCGTTGTCATCGGAACGTCCCGGAATCGTTTCCTGCCATGCTAGGATGTAGGTACCGTCATTCATTAGGCATAGCCTTGGATAGGCCGGTTTCGTGGCAAATTTCAGTTCATCCTTTCCGAGCACGATCTCGGAAGAACGATCCATTTCAAGGCGCGCACTCTCCAAATCCTCGCCGTAGGCCGCAGAGGAGACGAGGATAATCGTGAGCAATGATGTTATAAGCCTTTTCATCTGTTCCGGAAGTATTTCCTATTAATTCCAGCCGTCATTCTGAGACAGATTCCCGTTGCGCTCCCTCTCGGCTTGAGGGATAGCCCATTTGTTGCAGTAGTCACCGGCATATATGTAAGGAGCCATATTCTCTCCCCAGACCTGCTTCAGGCCAGCCTCACTCTGAACTCCAGGTTCAGAGTCAAGGAAACGCCTCTGATGCCATACGCCCCAGCGAAGCTCATCTTCATAGAGGGTTCCGGACTCGCCGGCGAACTCCCAATGCTTCTCGTCGATAATCCTACGGCGCAGGTCCTCCTGCCCTTCGACGATAGTCCACACGTTTGAGTCCAACTCAGCCACTCCGGCACGGTCGCGAACCTTGTTGACATACGCTATCGCCTCACCGGTCCTACCCTGTTCGTTCAGAGCCTCGGCAAGACAGAGGAGCACGTCGGCATAACGGAATACAGGCATGTCTATTCCTGTGTATTCACTTGCCTGATATTCCGTTCCCCTTGCCACGAACTTTCTCATCCAGTAATACATCCGTGTGGTGTAGCGGGTTTGGAGGTCAAGCTCGGGAGCAGTGTCTTTGCGATAAGGATAGCGACTGGTATAGGTTAGGGCGGCACCGGTAGAGCCACCGACGTAGGTCGAATATGGAAGTATCACCGTGGCGGCAAGCCGAGGATCCCTCTGGGCATAGGCAGTCTTCAGCCTGGCTTCATTCCCCGACGGAAGGTAGAGGGACATATCTGCCCCATATTCCTTGAGGGAAATAATCTCCGCATCGTTCAAACCATCCCTAAGGAAATAGGCGCTTCTTGCCTGCGGCGAAAGGTTGTTGTAGCCAGGGAATATATCGTCCCAGCTGAACGGCTTGCCGTTCCTATTCTGATAGGAGTCAGCGAAGTCCGTATTCACGACAAACTGGTCGTTACCCTTGGAGACTGTCTCAACGTTTCCATAGATGTAGCTCAGGGCATTTCCGAAGCCTTTCTGCGAAATATATTGGATGGAGAAAATCATCTCGCGGCATTTTTCGTTGGCCTCAAGAAAGAGGTCGGCGTAGTTGCCGTCATAGAGTCCATAGCCCATTTCTCCTATCTTGAGAAAATCAGCCTCCGCAAGTTCATACTTCTTCTGCCAGAGATAGACTTTCCCACGGAGCATATATGCGGCACCCTTCGTGACACGTCCATAGTTTGAATCCGAGGCACCATACCTGTCCGGCAGGTTATCGTTGTCTATGCAATAATTGCAGTCCTCGATTATCTTCTCCCAGACCGTGTTCTCGTCGGAACGTCCTTTCGTGTACTCATCCGGCGCAAGATTCTCAAAATAGACAGGAACGCCACGCCAACGACAATTAAGCCGATAGTAATACAGGGCACGGATGAACCTGCACTCGGCTGTCCTCTGCTGTTTCACAGCTTCCGACATTCCAGGAACGTTGCCGATGTTGTTTATGACATCGTTCGCCCTGTTGATGCCTTCGTAGTAGCGCTTCCAGAAAGTCGTGAACACTCCGTTGGTAGAAAGGACGTTTCCGGAAAGGAAAACGATGGAACCCCGGAAATAATCGACGGGGTCGAGAACTCCGGCGTATGCGTCCCAGTTATAGACCACATTGTCCGTGGTATTGAAGTCCCAGAGCAGGTTGTTATAAACTCCCCTCACCGCATTCTCAGCCAGGACAGGATCGGTGTAGACTATGTCGGAAGAAAGTTTATCAGTCGGTATCTTGTCCAGAAAGCCCTTGCAGGAAACCGTCGAAAGGCAGCAGAACATAAGAACTATATAGATTGTCTTTTTCATGTCAATATGCTTTAGAATTTCAGGTTAACGCCAAAGACTATCTGTCTGATAGGCGAATAATACATGTTCGTATCCGTAAATTCCGGATCTACGCCCGGAAAGAGACGATCCTTGAATGTGTAGAGATTCTCTCCCGTGACGTAAATCTGAGCTGATGTGAGTCTGATGTGGCTCAGGAGCTTCTTCGGGAAGGAGTAGCTGAGGGTGACGTTCTGAAGCTTCAGATAGTTGGTCTTGTAGAGATAGAAGTTGCTGTCGTTAAGAGCCTGCCCGTAGGTAATCGTGAGACGCGGATTTCGCGAGGTCGTATTTGTCCTCGGATCCCACGGATTATCCGGGTCATAGAAATAGTGGTCATAGGCAATGTCCTTACCTATGGTCTGTTGAGTCTGGAGCACGCTGTAGTTGACTCCGCCCTTGCGGCTACGGATTGCGCCGCCGCCCGCTCCTACGAACCTTGCGGAAAGGTTGATTCCCTTCCAGCCAACTTCGAGATTGAACCCGTAGTAGAACTTCGGAGTCCGGCTCACGCCCTGCCACTTGTAGTCGTTGGAATCTCCGTAGATGCCGTCGCCATTCACATCCGAAAGGATGTAGTCACCATACCAGATTCCGTTCTTCGACACCGTCTCCTTCGGCATGAATTTATAACCCTCGGCAATCATTGCGTTGAGCCATTCCATGTCCTTCGGCGTGCGAATCATTCCGTCCGTAGGACCGCCGTTCGGGAGAACCTTGCCGTCGCTGTCGAAATACTGTCCCGAGCCGGAATAGTTTTCCTGAAGATAGTACTCGTTAATCTCATGTCCCTCGCAAATTCTGTTGACGCTTCCGGTAGTGACATCGCCGAGGTTGTTCTTCCACACGCGGTTGCCTTCCTCATCGGTCATCCATCCCTCCTCGAATTTGCCCTTGTACTTGGTGACCATGTTCCAGTTTCTGTTGAAGTTGGCGGAAATCCCGTAGTTGAAGTCCTTTATTTGGTCTCGCCAGCCCAAAGTGAATTCAAATCCCTTGTTATCGACCTCGCAGAGGTTCATATAAGGGGAAGTCTTGGTGCCGATGGTTGAGGAAATCGTCGGTTTGTAGAGGATGCCGGAGGTATATTTGTCGTAAAAGTCAGCCTCGAACGTGAGTCTGTTGCCGAATGTTCTGAAATCAAGACCGATGTTGGCCGTCGCGGTGGTCTCCCATTCAAGAAGAGTGTTGGCGAGGGTGGAAATCATACCGCCGCCGAGTTTGTCACCGAATGCGTAGGAATATCCGGACGAATAGGTCGACTGGTAGCTATAGTTTCCGATAGAATTGTTTCCGAGCACACCGTAAGATGCCCTGAGTTTCAGTTCGTCTATGCCGCTACCCTGCATAAACTTCTCCTTTGAGATGCGCCATGCAGCCGAAACGGAAGGGAAGAATCCCCAGCGGCTTCTTCTTGCGAACCTGGAGGAACCGTCTCCGCGAAGGTTCACTTCGACGAGATAGCGACTGTCGTAGGCGTAGGTAAGTCGCGAGAAGAAGGATAGGGACGAGTACTCGGAAGATGTTCCTGAAATCGCTGAAGGAGTGAGCATATTGTTGAATTCGTGGAGAACCGAATTCTCGGCACCTTTCTTCGTGGCAGAGAAGTCCCTGGCAATGTTGTTGATGGCCTCGACGCCCACCATCGCGGACACGTCGTGTTTTTCAGCGAATGTCTCGGCCCATGAGAGATCGGTCTCGAAGTAGATATTGCGCGTAATCTGGGTTGTGAGCCTACGAATCTGAGCCGAAAGGTCTTGGTCGGACTTGATGATTTCCCCGGTCCGGAACGACCACGCATCTCGGGTGATAGAGTGCTCGTCACGCTCCATGTGTGTTGAACCGTAGCGGAACGTCGTCTTGGACTTGATTCCGAAAGGAAGGTCAATATTGACAAATGGAGTGACCGACACGTGCTCCACAACCTGCCGGCCCTGGATTCGGTTCAGAAAATAGAGATTATTCCTTACCTCAGAGTTCTGTTCCGGATTCTCGTACCATCCATATTTCCCGTCATAATAAGGATAGATACACGGCGCCCAACGGATTCCATAGTCGAACACGTTTGTCAGGTCGCCGGCTTCCTTTGTGCTGTAGTAGCCGTTGGTTCTGGCTCCCACCTCAAGCCATTTCAACGGCTTGGCAGAAAACTCGGCGCGGTAGGTAAATTTCTTGAACCCACTGTTCATCACCATTCCAGGATTGTCCATATAGCCGAGCGCCACACGATAGCTTATGTCGTCTTTGCTTCCGGACACGGAGAGATTGTGCTTCTGATAGACAGGGGTATCTGTCTTGTAGAAGGCCGTCATTCCATCAACGTTCGGGTATGCGACGTAATTCGGATAGCCCGACTCCGAAATGCCGTACGGATCCTTTTCCTTGTCCCGCCATAGAGAAATCATGCTCTGAGAGAACGGAAGCGGACGGTCGTTCTGGAATGAAGCCTCATTCATGAGTTCCATGTAGTCGGCATAGTTCGACACCACCTTGTAGGTATTCTCCGGCTGCTGTATGCCGGCCATTCCCGCATAATCGATGTGAAACGAGCCTTTCTTTTCCCTTTTCGTGGTTATGAGGATAACTCCGTTCGCGCCTCTATTTCCATATATCGCGCATGACGCCGCATCCTTGAGCACGGAAATATTCTGGATCTCTGATGCATCAACGGAGTCCATCGAACCAGGGACACCGTCAACAATAACGAGAGGGTCGGAATTGTTGAGCGTGCCTGTACCGCGGATGCGCAGACTGACATCCTCCTTGCCCGGAACACCGGAGCCCTGACGCACATAAAGGCCGGCGCTCGCTCCCTGAAGAAGGGATGCTGAATTGGTCACCGGACGAGAGGCCGCAAGTTCGGCATAGTCAACAGAAGTCACGGAGCCTGTCACATTCACCTTTTTCTGCACTCCGTAACCGACAAACACTACTTGATCCAGAAGCTCGGCCTGAGCGGAAAGTGTGACGTCATAGACAGAGGCTTCCCCGACAGCGACCTTCGCGGTCTCATAACCCATGCAGCTGAATTCGATAGTCTGCCCCTTGACGCAGACAATGGAGTAACGGCCGTCGGCATCTGTCATCGTGCCGGTCGTGGTGCCGGAAATCATGACACCGACTCCGGGAACCGGCCCCGTCTCGTCACTGACCACACCTCCGACAGTTTTTTTCTCCTGCGAGAAAAGCATTGTTCCGTTCAAGAGGAACAGAACAGCGGCTAATAGTTTCAAGAAAGTCTTATCCATAGTTATGTGATTATTTCTATCCGCAAATTTATCCCTGAAGAGCCTTTCCTCAGAGCAACAATTTTATAAAAAGATGAAAATAAACGAAGGAAACGGGCTGAATTCTATCACACAACCCCAGGCGCTACAGTTCCTTAAACTCACCGGGAAGCATTCCGAACGCATTTTTGAAACACTTCGCAAAATAGGAAGGAGTGTTGAATCCGAGATTGAAGCAGACGACATTGACACGGGAGTCGTCCTCGGACAGCATCGGGACGGATGCGAACAGGCGATAGAGCAGGATGTAGTTGCTCACTGTCACGCCAAGTATGCTCTTCACCTTGAGATTCAGGGACTGTTTCCCCATGCAGAGATGCTCGGCCACTATGCCGTAGGTGAGCGTTGGTTCGGAAATGTGGCTTTCTATGACAGAGTCAAGCTTAGATATGAATCTTCGCTCGCTCTCTGAAAGTTCTGGACGCAGAAATGCTGACGGGGACTGGCCCATCTGCGCGGCCCGGAGCATCTTTCTCTCTGGAGTGAGGGCGAGCTTTTCCTCAATAAACGTCCGGTAGCGCTCCTCTTCTTCTTTTTTAAGCCGCCTCCAAAGCCATACACAGCCGCCGGCAAGACAGCCTACAATCATGATGATATAGAGAGAAATGGCCGCGGTGCTGCGCCAAATCGGAGGACGGATAACGATTCCCAGCGGTCTGTGTTCCCGTTCGAGTTCTCCGGAATTGCTACAACTCCTGGCCCGCAGGACATATTTCCCGGGAGACATCTCGCGGCATGTAAAGACATTGTCGGAGCCAAGGCGCACCCATTCCCTGTCCAGTCCTTCCATCCGGCACTCTATGTAGCCGTCAGAGGAAGACGGAAGGGATGGTCGCGAAAACGCAAAAGAAAATGTGTTCCGGTCGTGTCTGAACGAGAGGTAGTCAGTCCTTTCTATACTTTCCGTAAGTTCCTGTCCGTTTCCGGGGATTAGCTGCACGTTGTTCACATATATCCCGTCGATATATAGGTTTGGAATTTGCCGTTCAGCCTTTTCTGCCCTGTCGGGACGAAAGGAGACGAATCCGTCACGGCTACCGAAATACAAGGTGCCGTCACGGGATATGAATCCGCTTCTTGAGATGAAGCGGTTGTTTAGAAGTCCATCCGTTTCCGAGAAATGCTCATAGCGCTCAAGGTCGGAAGATATTGAGGTCATGCCGTTTTCCGTGGTCACCCACACCGTCCCGGAGTAGTCGCACTGCATGCTCTTGACTATGTCAGACCTCAACGCTCCGAAAGTGTTTTTCGAGTCAAGCACACGCACGCTGCCGTCCGGAGAGACAACAACGACACCGCTTTCGTTTGTCGCCACCCATATCCGTCCCATGCTGTCCTTCAACACGCCGTTGAGCCGACGCCCTGTGACTTCAAGCAGCCGCCTGTCATCGGGGCCGTGAACCACAGACCTTTCCTTCAGGTCGTACCAGCCCGTGGGCATAGGTAGACATAAGAAGCGTATCCCCCTCGCAAAACAGTCCGTTCACATTGCACTCTTCCAACCCAGGCAGACATCCAACGTCTCCTGTCTTCCGGTCGATAGTGCCGACACCGAGAGCCGTACCGAAGAGTACCGTGTCGTCAATACTGACAATAGGATAGGCCGGTCTGTCAATCAGAGAAGCAGCTCCGAGGAAATCGGCAGAATATCTGACCGAGCTGCCCGTCTTCGTGTCGACGTCATAAAGACACGAACCAGAACTCAGCCACAGCCTGTCGCCGACAAAAAGCAATTCGTCACAATGTTCCGGAACGCCTCTGAAAGAAATGCGCTCCCAAAGTCCGTTTTCAGCATTCAGTCGTATGATTCCGCATCCGGACGCTGTAAGTCCCCAGACATTTCCCTGCCCATCTTCCTGAAATCGCTTCACCCTGGAGTTGTGAAGAGTCTCCCCGTCGGACAGCTTGCCCCACTTGCGGATGAAATCATTCCGTAGAGAACTGTAGAAAACATTTCCCATGCTCAATCCTGCCACGAGCCCGTTATTTCCGCAGGACGCGACACAGGAAAAACTCTCCGATGGAAGTCCGAATGTGTTTGAAAGGTCAAGCCGCTCCTTTTCTCCCGTAGCCAAGCTGTAGGTATAGAGTCCGCGTGAGGTTGCCATGTAAATAAGGCGGCGTGAATGATCCATGCAAAGTCCATTGGGCTGAGCCCCATTGTCCGGACGAATCAGGACATTGGCCTTCGATGTGTAGGGAAAAATCTCGCAAAGCCCATAGCCCCGGCTACATCCGTAGACACAGTTTCTCCCGTCTGTCAGCAACTGCGGGAAATTGTCTGAGCTGAAGTCGAATAGCGGAATCTCAAGAGGTTCTACGCTTCGGAAGTTGTCCCTACAGAAAAGCAGCCCTCCACAATAGACGGAGATTATGAAAGAACCGTTCCCATCGATAACAAAAGAATTGATTTTCGGAGCAGTGACTCCATTTTTACCATCACAGAGGTACTGCCGGAAAGCGCAGGAGCGAGGGTCGTATGACCACAGTCCTTTGGATTTCACAGAAAACCAGATAATCCCCGAGCTATCCTCACGGATGCAGCCGACCTTCGTATCTATTCTTGCCTCATCCTGAGCGGCGGTATCAATGGGAACAAATGTGTCGGTCTCCATCGAATACATGCAAAGCCCACCCTCAGTGCCGACCCAGACGTTTCCCCGACTGTCCTCGAAAATGGAACTTATGGCACTGGAACCAGTGTGAAGATCGTCTCTTGTGAAGCATTTGAAGCCTGACCCGTTGTAGAGGAGCAGTCCATCCAGCGTCCCTATCCATAAATAGCCCCTCCTGTCACGCAACAAATCGACAACTATGCGGTCCGAGAAATACTCGTTCCTCGGGAAAACAGGAGAGAACGAAATGTTGCCCGCCATACACATATCTCCCAGTCCCCAAAAGAGATACGAGAGCAACAACAAAACAGTGGATAGTAGTTTTCGTATCATAATCATTTGCTGTATCACAAAGATATGAAAAAAGCCACGACTATATCCGGCATCTGCGAATCATTACATTGTTTTATAAAATTCTTGCATCCCCCCCCCACACACAATAAAAGTCCCCGACGGATGGTTTTCCGTCAGGGACTCTACCTATTATTCTCAAGAGTTCAGTTCAGTCTTTAGAATCCTGAAACGACTCCGAGATTAGGAGATGAAGAAGTGGGTAGATGCAAGGCGCCCGGTGAAGTCAAAACCGCAGCAACCTCTCGGTTGTGAGGATTTTGACAAGACGGGCAACGAAGCAGATGCCCGCTTATGCATCTCCGTTAATTAAATTGTGCAAATTCGATGTCGTTAGCAGCACGCTTAGCGAAGCACTCGCACTTCTTTGCAGCCTCAAGGTTGGTCTTCACGCCTTCCTTGTCACCCTTGCGGGCAGCGATGATAGCCTTAAGATAAGCGATGCTTGGGCAGTCGCACTTGCAAAGGGAAGCCTCAGCTTTTGCGAGGTCACCTGTAAGGATGTTTGCGAGAGCGGCAGTAAAGCCCTTCTTGCCTGCGAGCTTAGAAGCGGCAGCCTTGTAGTTACCCTTGAGGATTTCTACAGTTGCAGCGTTCTCGACAGCAGTCTCAGTTGCAGATGCAGCGAAGTACTTGGCAGCCTCGTCAAGCTTGTTCTCGCGGAGAGCGAGCACGCCGAGAACGTTCTTCACGTCAGCATCGTTTGCGTCGCACTTTGCGATGGCAGCCTTGCAGTCAGCGTCCTTGCCTGCGTTTGCGTAAACAACAGCGAGGTTGTACTGAGCGGTTGCGCTTGAATACTTCTCGATGGCCTTCTTGTAGAGGGCAACCTTGTCAGCCTCTTTCTCTACGAGAGTTGCTGAGCGAAGGAGTGCAGGCTCGTCAAGAACGTCGATGTTCTCCTCAACAAGCTGGAGAAGCTCCTCGCTTGAGTAGTTTGTGAACTCAACGTTAGCGATGAAACGTGCGCGACGAAGTTCAGGAAGAACCTCCTTTGCAAGAGTTGTGTAAACAGCAGACATGTTCTTGATTTCCTGCTCACGAACTGCAGGGTCGCTGTACATTGAAAGAACGCGGAGGATAAGATCCTTGTCCTCGATGTTGGAGTTGTTTACGAGTTCCTGGAAACCTGCCCAGTCCTCACCTACTGACTTCACGTTGACCGGAGCATCAACAGGAGCCTTCTTGGTCACCTTGTTGAATGCCTTCTCAGCAGAAGATGAACGGTTGTCGGAGAGTTTGTTGTTGAGTTTCTCTGGACCATCCGGTGAAGCGTAAGCCACGATGTCGGTGCTTACGATAGTCTTGCGCTCATTGGCCTTAGCAGCCTCTACAGCAGCAAGGAAATCCTTTACTGACTGGCTCTTAAGCTCAGAATTCTTAACGTTTGCACTGTTGATTGAGTAGAGAATCTGACCTTCCTCAGGCATTGCGATGACAGCCTGGTAGCCGTCAGCCTTGAGGTCAACCTTACCCTTGCTGCGAGCAAGCATGTAAGTGGTGTTGGCTCCGTCAGCAGCCTTCTTCGTAGGGAGGTCAATCTTCTTGTCCTTGTAGCTAACTACGCCACGAAGTTCAAGATAGCACTTCTCCATACCCTTCTCATAAGTGAAGTGAACCTTCTTTGTCACCGTTGCGCCTGCAGTAGGAACAACCTCGTAGTTGTCTTTCACTTTCTCGCCCTGGAACATAAAAGGCTCCATAGCCTGCTCACCGCCGTCGAAAACGATTACAGGAGTGACAGCGAGAACTGCCTTCGGATGGAAGTAATCCTTCGGATAAGTTACAGAGACTGTGGCGTCGATGTTGCCGGCCACAACTTCAAGAACGGCAGGATCGCACTTTACGATCACATTCTCTGCCTGTTCCGCCATCTTCTCAGGGGAGCTGCAGGCTACTGCTGCAAGTCCGAGAGCGATAGCCAAGAATTTGATGCTCTTTTTCATTGTTTATGAATTTAAAATAAGGTTTATAAAAAATATCTTTCCTATGCCCCGCCACGTCACGGAGCCAATTCGGCGCAAATATAACCAATTTTCGTTACAAATCAGCAGTCGGCGACGGACAGAACGACATTATATACAAAAATAATGCTCAAAGCGTTTTTTTTCTTAACTTTGCCCGATACTTTGTCCGAAATATGAACGCGAACGAACTTCAGTCACTAAAGAACAAATACGACATCGTCGGCAATGATCCGGCGCTCAACAGGGCGCTTGAAATCGCTGTGGCGGTGGCTCCGACAGACATCACCGTGCTCATAACGGGAGAGAGCGGGGTCGGAAAGGAAAACATACCGAGAATCATACATCAGAACAGCAGGAGAAGAACCGGAAAATATTTCGCCGTGAACTGCGGGGCGATACCGGAGGGAACCGTGGATTCTGAACTCTTCGGACACGAGAAGGGATCGTTCACCGGCGCCATCGACACCCGTAAGGGCTACTTCGAAGAGGCCGACGGCGGCACACTCTTCCTCGACGAGATCGGAGAACTCCCGCTGGCATCGCAGGCAAAACTTTTGAGGGTGCTCCAGTCGGGCGAGTTCATCCGCGTGGGCTCATCGAAGGTGCTGAAGACCGATGTGAGGGTGGTGGCCGCGACGAACGTCAACCTCATCCACGCCGTCTCGAAGGGCAAGTTCCGCGAGGATTTGTTTTACAGACTCAACGCAGTGACCATAATGATGCCGTCCCTGCGCGAGCGTCCTGGAGACATCCATCTGCTGTTCAGGAAGTTCGCCACAGACTTTGCTGACAAATACGGGGTCGCGAGGGTCGTCCTCACGGAAGATGCCGTCATCGCCCTGAAAAAATACCGCTGGCCCGGCAACATCCGCCAGCTCAAGAACGTGGCGGAAACCGTCTCCGCAATCGAGTCCGCAAAATGTCCATCCCGCGCAGACAAGTGCGAGGTGAATGCCGAGACCCTGCGCCAGTACCTTCCGAATCAGGACGAGAACCTGCTTCCGGCCACTGTTGAGAAGGGACAGGACACGTTTAGGAATCCGGAGGAAAGGGAAGCCATCATACGCGCCATCTACCAGCTCCGACAGGACGTTGACTACCTCAAGGGCGTGATTCTCAAGGGAGGAGCCGTGCAGCAGACCGCACCGGCGCTCGCCTCGCCACAAGACCCTCTTGACATCACAGAGAACGGGAACGACGCACCGATGCGCCATGACTTCAGCCAGCCGGAGTTAGGAAACCATGGGTTCGGGACCCACGACGGAATGTCTCATAGGTGGGACTCTCATGTCGGAGGACCAATGCAGGACGATATGGAACCTGAGGAGCAGGGACTCGTGGAGGACGCAAACCAAGACATATCCCTAAAGAAACTCAGCATGGAACTGATTGAAAAGGCTCTCAAGAAGCACGACGGCAACCGGAAGGCGGCCGCAGCGGAGCTCGGAATTTCGGAACGCACGCTCTACAGAAAAATAAAGCAGCAGAACTCATAGGGCGGCTGCGGGTATAATCCCGGAACGCATAAGAACACCATATTTTATGAAGAAGCATACATATAATATAATAGTTCTCGCGATGTTCGTCATCTTCATGACGTCCTGCGGCATATACTCTTTCACCGGAACGTCGATACAGCCGGACGTAAAGACAGTGAACATCGAATATTTCGAATACAAGGCCCTCAAGGTCAACCCTACGCTCGCGAACGATCTCACCGAGGCGATGAAGGACAAGTTCCGCAAACTGACGAAACTCGAACAGGTGGACGGTGACGCGGATCTCACGATTGCCGGCGAGATTACGGGCTACGACGTGAAGGCGACGTCGGTGTCGGCCAACGAGCAGGCGGCGATGAATCGTCTGACGGTGAACGTGAAGATATATTTCACGAACAAGAAATATCCGGAAGATGATTTTGAGAAATCGTTCTCAGCATACGCAGACTTCTCTGCAGACCAGATGCTCGACGCCGTAGAAGGCGACCTCATTTCCGGTTCGGACGGAATTCTCGACAAGCTCTGCGAGGACATTTTCAACGCAACTGTTGCTAACTGGTAGGATTATGGCAGAGGGAACGATTGATTTAAAGAAGCTTACGGTCGAGGAGCTATCGGGGGTGGTGAGCATCTACCCGTGGTTCGGGGCTGCAAGAAAGGAACTGTGCGAAAGAATGACTGCGGTCGCGGGGACGGAAGCGCGCGGAGGGAAACTGTTTGCTGATGCCGCGCTCTACATTCCGTGCAGGAAGAAGCTTTCAGACCTTCTTGCCGGGGGGACTGCCCGGAAATATACGGATGAGGACGTCGACAGGCTTATCCGGAAACATCTCGAAGAGGAAAGTGTCGCCGCACAGTCGCATGAGCCGAGCGGGAGCACAGAGACAGGCTACCATAGGGACGTACACATCGCGGGAGGCGACTATTTTTCGCAGGCGGACTATGAGGGCGTGCGCCGCAAGGATGACAATCTTTTCAGAAATATAGGCTCGGCTTCAGACGGTCACGCGAAAGGAGACCAACAGATGGTGCCGCATCTGGGATTCTACACCCAGACCTTGGCCGAAATCTATGCCGAACAGGGCTATTTTGACCAGGCGAAACAAATTTATTCCCAACTAATTTTGGCATATCCGGAAAAAAGTGCTTACTTTGCATCTCTTATTGAAAAATTGGGCTGAGCAATCAACCGGACACACAAATAAGAATATTAAAAAGTATTAAATAATGAAAGCATTATTCATAATCCTGACAGTGCTTGTCATCCTTGCAAGCATCCTGCTTACAATCGTTGTCCTTCTCCAGAACAGCAAGGGAGGTGGACTCGCAAGCAACTTCACGACCGGAAACCAGACCTTCGGAGTACGTCAGACAGCTGACATGCTCGAAAAAATCACTTGGGGTCTCGTTGCATTCATCTTTGTTGTGTCCGTGATCACCACATTCATCCCGCACATCAACCAGAGCGGCAACATCACCGATCAGATCAACACTGAGGTTGCTGCACCTGCTCCGGACTTCAACGGAGAGGCTGCCGACACAACTCAGGCAAACTAATCGTCCCGACTGGCCGCACTGACGGTCAAAAAGGCAGATAAATAAAATAGTCTTCCAGATGCTCTCAAAGGCGTCTGGAAGATTTTTGTGTATACAACTCTGCCAAAATGTCAGCCATTTTCTCCAACGGAATATCTTTTGACGACGAGTAGTATAACGCAGCAGATGGCTGCATTAGTAACGAGATACAAAATTGTCTAATGTAGTCAGATGCAAGGCTTGCGAGAAGTCAAAACCGCAGCAACCTGATGGTTGTGAGGATTTTGACGACGAGTATAACGCAGCAGATGGCTGCATTAAACAATTTTGATATGGAGAATAAATACGAAAACTTACAAAAATTCGCCATCAACCTCAATGAGAGGGCAGCTCAAGGCAAGCTTGACCCTGTCATCGGGCGAGACGAGGAAATACGAAGGGTCCTTCAGATATTGAGCCGAAGGACAAAGAACAACCCTATCCTTGTGGGTGAGCCGGGTGTCGGTAAGACCGCCATTTCGGAAGGCATCGCACAAAAGATTGTCGACGGAAATGTCCCTGAGAACCTGAAGAATAGGATAATTTACTCACTTGACCTTGGCGCCGTAATCGCCGGTGCAAAATATCAGGGAGAGTTCGAGGAAAGGCTTAAAGCCATCGTGAAGGAAGTTATCGACAGCGATGGTGAGGTTATCCTCTTCATCGATGAGATTCACACTCTGGTGGGGGCAGGCAGAAGTTCAGGTGCGATGGATGCTTCCAACATCCTGAAACCGGCTCTTGCAAGGGGTGAACTGAGAACTATCGGTTCAACCACGCTCGACGAGTATCAGAAATACTTTGAAACCGACAAGGCACTTGAAAGACGATTCCAGATGGTGATGGTGGACGAGCCTACGCCTGCCGAGTCAATATCAATTCTGCGTGGTCTTAAGGAGAAATACGAAAATCACCACAAGGTTAGGATTGAGGACGATGCGCTGATCTCAGCCGTAGAGCTGTCACACAGGTACATCACCTCAAGGTTTCTTCCGGACAAGGCCATTGACCTCGTGGATGAGGCTGCCGCAAAGCTTCGTCTTGAGATGAACTCCGTGCCTGAGCCGATTGCCGAGCTGGACAGCAAAATCAAACAGTTGGAAATCGAGAAGGAAGCCGTAAAACACGAGGGAGTATCCCTTAAGCTCGACAAGATTGAGTCCGACCTCGCCGAGGCCCGCAAGCAGCACGCTGAGCTTCAGAAGAGGTGGGATGCCGAAAAGGGCATACTCAACGAAATCCAGTCCGACAGGGCTCAGATTGAAGATCTTAAAGTTCAGGCCGCCGCTGCGGAAAGGGCCGGTGACTACGGAAAGGTTGCTGAAATCCGCTACGGAAAGATGGCTAACCTCAAGCAGAGGGTCAGCGAATTGGAAGCCAAGAAGAATGCCATCAAGGATCCTATCCTTAATGAGGCAGTGACGCCTTCTGACATCGCCGAGATTGTGGCAAGGTGGACGGGCATCCCTGTAAACCGTATGCTCGAAAGCGAGAGGGAGAAACTCCTCAGGATGGAGGACGAACTCCACAAGAGGGTCATCGGACAGAATCAGGCAATCAAAGCCGTTTCTGACGCCGTGCGCCGTTCAAGGGCGGGACTGCAGAACGAGAAGAGACCGATTGGTTCGTTTATGTTCCTCGGGACCACAGGTGTGGGCAAAACCGAACTTGCAAAGAGCCTGGCGGAGTTCTTGTTCAATGACGAGAATATGATTACGAGGATTGATATGTCTGAGTATCAGGAGCGTCACTCTGTGAGCCGTCTTGTCGGTGCGCCTCCGGGATATGTGGGTTACGATGAGGGCGGTCAGCTGACCGAAGCTGTCAGAAGGAAACCATATTCGGTTATTCTTTTGGACGAAATCGAGAAAGCGCACCCGGATGTATTCAACATCCTCCTTCAGGTGCTGGACGACGGTCGTCTGACCGACAACAAGGGCCGTACGGTGGATTTCAAGAATACCATCCTTATTATGACCTCCAACGCGACGGAGGAGCAGCTCAAGGCGACGATGAGGCCGGAATTCCTCAACAGGATTGACGAAATCATCACTTTCCAGCAGCTCACCAAGGACGATATCCGCGAGATTCTCCATCTCCAGATGGACGCTCTCCGCAGGAAGTTGGACGAAAACGGGGTCGGCATCAAGTTCACCGAAGCATTCGAGGACTATATGACAACCGAGGGTTATGATCCTGCCTACGGTGCAAGACCTATCAAGCGTCTGATGCAGAGGGAGCTCGTAAACCTCATCGCCAAGGCCATCTTGGAAGGCAAGGTGACACGTGGTTCGACTGTGAGTGTGGATGTTAAAGACGGACAGGTCATCATAGGCGAAATTTCATAAAAAGCGGATTGCCGCGTTGCTCGCCTTGCCAAAATCCTCACAACCATCAGGTTGCTGCGGTATTTGGCTTCACCGAGCGCCTTGCACTCCATCTTTTTATACAATTCCGCCCTCCAAGCGGCTTAACCGCGCGATTTGAAAAGCGCGGGCGACACTAACTCGGAAATCGCCGGGAATCAGCAATGGTTCCCGGCGATTTTTTTGTATCATCTTTTGTATCATCGCGATATATGTTCAAGAAATTCGCCAGTCGCAACCGGCAAATTTGGTCAAATTAAACGAATAGACTTCAACGATCTGAAATACATCAATAACCCGCAGAAATGTGTTGATTTTTGATAGATTTCCACGGGTTATCACTTATTTTTATTAAAATTGCAGTGGGCAAATGTGCCTAAAGTAAGACAATTATGTTTGCATAGATATGACAATCAAGGAAAGAGCTACGGAATTTGCAGTTTTCTGCATCGAAAATACGGCCGAACATCTTGGTGTTCCGGGGAGCGTCATCTACAATGAGCTGAACAGCATCGGAGGCGTGAACGGCTTTCTGTTCCCGAGTTATGAAACTTTGCACACGCAGAGCAAATCCTATATCGTTGACGAAGTGCTTGCATATATGAAGGCCAATAATCTAAAGACTGACTTTGCAAAATGAGAGTATATCACGGAACAACAATGATTGTCGATCATCCGTTGGTTAATGTCGGACGGAAGAATCTTGATTTCGGGAATGGGTTCTATTTGACAGATCTCGAAGAACAAGCCGTTTTATGGGCCTCCAGACCAATAAACAAAGGGAAGAGACAGTTTATCAATGAATATGAGTTTGACATTGATGCGGCATTGAACGGAGAGTTTCGCTATCTGAAGTTTGATGCATATAATCTCGATTGGCTGAATTTCGTAGTATCCAACAGAAAAGGTGGAAATGAGTGGACACAATATGACATTATTGAGGGCGGAATTGCGAATGACAGAGTATTCAACACCATCGAGCTCTATTCAGACGGGCTTATTTCCGACAAAGAGGCATTGCTGAGGCTTATATACGAGAAACCAAACAATCAGATATGCCTCTTGAATCAAACCATTATTGATAGGCATATAAGATTCATACAAGCCAAAGAACTACAGATATGACACATAATCCGCTGATAAATAAGACTTTGCTGCAGATGAAGTTTGCAAGAGTGGTGTCATTGCTGGCAAAGAGACTTGAGATTACCGAGGAAGAGGCTCTCGGGATATTTTATAATTCCGAAACATACAAGAATCTTTCCGACACCCGCAACGGCCTGCAGAACATGAGCGACGCCTATCTTGTTGATGACATCGTGATGGAAGCCAAGAAATGATGGGGCCGACTAAAAAGTCCCGAAGGGACCGCGCCGGGGCGCGAGATACCCCTAATAGGGGTCGCAGACGTTAGTCTGCGGGGGTTAGGAAGTCCGGAGGAGGGGGAACAAAAGACTTTTTGGTCACCCTCATTGTCTATAGTTTCTTGAGGTTGCAGAGGAGAAGATTGCCTTGGGAGTCACGGAGATGCATTCCGTTGCCCTGACAGTAGCGGAACCACTCGCAGGTGGCGCAGTCGTCCTTTTTCATCCAGCGGCGGTCGCGGTAGGGACGGAAGCGGTTTTCCCAAACGTCGACGAAATCGTCCTTGTAGATGTTGCCCTGATGGTAGTCGCTGCGGATGCTGGCACAGGCGGAGATGGAGCCATCGGCAAGAACCGAAGCGACAGTGAGACCTGCCTGACACATATAGAGGTTGTCGCGAACCTTGCCCTCATACTCACCGAGGAAGCCTTCACAGGCATAGCTCGTGCGGATGCGGCTTTCGTTTCGCGTGCGGACTATGAAATCCATCAGACTTCGAAATTCCTGAGAAGAGAGCTGAAGTTGGGGGTCTTCGGCCGCGCGTCCAGCCGGGAAGATGGTGAAGAGGCGCCAGGCCTTTATGCCGGAGGATATCAGGATATCCTTAAGTTCTTCGAGATGCGCAAGGTTTCGGCGGTTCACGCAGGTTACGACATCGAAGACGATGCCGCTTCCAGAAAGAATCATTGCTGCATTCAAGGCGCGGGTGAAGCTGCCAGACACGCCCCTCATCCAGTCATGGTCGGCTTCGGTGCCGTCAATCGAAACGGTTGCGCTGCCAAGTCCGGCACGGAGAAGCCCGGCCGCACGTTCCCTTGTCAACAGATAGCCGTTTGTGACCATTCCGCATGAGAAGCCCATTTCACGGATTCTGCGGATGCAGTCCTCGAGATCGCGGCGCATCAGAGGCTCGCCGCCGCTGAGAATCACCATCTTGTCCTCCGGGCCATAGGCCTCATTAATACGCCGGAGCACCATTTCAAAGTCAGCGAAAGGCATATCTTTCAGACCTGAGGTCACCTTGCAGTCACTTCCGCAATGGCGGCACTCAAGACAGCAGCGAAGGGTACATTCCCAGAAAATTTCCCTCAGCGGATGCTCCCGCGCACAGTTAAGGGTGAGTTGTCGCTGCAGTTCAAGGGCGATTCTTTGTCTAAGGCTTACCCCACCCATCATTTCTCGGATTTCTCTTCCGGTTTCAGTTTTATTTCGACGGGAGTCGCGTTCTCGTATGCCCCGAAATACCAATTATCATCGCCATCCTTCACCTTAACGATGTCAACTTTAAGCGTTTCCGGAGCAAAACATCCACCGTTCTCTTCGCCGTCAATATCCTCGGCTATCACATAGACTTCCGGATTATCAAACGACGTCACAGAACCGCTGAGTTCGAATGCCCCGGCATTGTCAGTCAGAGATTTGAATAAATCATATTCATATCTGTCCAGTTCCACTCCCGCCTGTTTAGGCATGACTTTCACGGCCTTCACTCGTATCCCTTTAATCGGGTTCTCGCTTTCATCAGTAACAACACCCTTGACAGTTACATCACAATGAGGAGAGCCATACATTACAGCAGGGCAACCGGTCACGGCAGCAAAACCCATAGCCGTAAGCAAAACCCGGCATATTTTCACCATCAGTTGTCTCATATCAGTATCGTTTTAAACTACTGAGCATCAATCTTCTACTGACACCCGGCACAAATATAACGAAAAATGATAAAATTCAAACCAATGGTTCAAAAAAAACAGAAAAACCAGAAGAAAAGGAATGCCATCAATAGACCAGTTCCATTTTGTCGACCCAAAGTTTGGTGCTTGAGGAGCCGGTGAGGTAGTCACCGAGGTAGCTGGCGGCGCAGGTGACGATGATATGCGTCGGGCGCTCGGTGAGAGTCTTGTAGTTCAGCGGAATTTCAATCTGGGTCCAGTCGCAGGATTGGTTGCTGACGTGGTGGCCGAAGGCTATGACTCCATCAGACTTTTCGGTGTAGTAGCGTCCCTCCGTAGTGTTCACATACACAGGAGACTCCGGATTGCCGCCCATCTTCTTGTAATCCCAATTTCCTACCGAGATTGCAATTTCGCAGCGGTCATTGTCGCCCACTTGGGTGTTGTCACCCACAGGACGCTTGCCGATGATGTCGATGATTCCGCTTTCATACTTATACCAGACCTTAAGAGCCTTCGGACGTGTTGTCCAATAGCGTCCGTAATTCACTGCTCCTCCGGTGGTTCCGATAATCTTCGCAAATCTGCCGGTGAAAAGGTTTCCACAGGCAAGCACACCCACAAGTGACTTTGACTCACAGCGCACAGACCAGCCACCATCCGCCTTCTCCTCAGAATCCGGGAATGTGAGGACGAGATTGAGTGTTCCAGTGCCTGCAACGCCGTCTTTGCCTTCGCCGTTTCCGCAGGCCCACCATATTTCGCGTGACTCCGGGTCATCGCAAGACGGGTCATACCATTTGTAATAGTCCGCATCGGTCACCTTGCTGAAATGCTCGAAACTGTTGTTCGGGAACTGTCGGGCAGGGTCGGTAGTAAACTGTTGGACATCAGTGGTATCATCACCGGTGTAGGCATAAAACTCGTATGTCGTTGCCGGTGTCAGACCGGTGATGTGCGCCGTAAACTGTCCTCCTGTCATCGAAAGGGCACCCCCTGTCACATCTGTCCATCCGGATTCACCGACAACGCGGTATTTAAATCCGTTCTTCTGTCCCTCGACGCCGACCGCAGTAATATAAACCTCTTTCGTCCAAACATTTATATTTTTCACATTTACGGATATATCCGAATGTTCCACGACAAGCGTCCAATACTCCGAATCCCCGAAACTCTTCACCTCAATTTCAATTGGCGTCGAATTACCGTCATCATCGATGAATTTCTTGATATATTTTATATCCAATGAATATGTACTCACCCTTTTCGGGCCGAGTTTGAGAGATTTGACGACGACATTAGACAAATCCACGGTCTTGCTGGCGTATGCTATAGCCCTCCGGTTCTCAACATCAAGGACAGTCTCCCCCACCTGACTCTCGATGGTGAAATAACGCTCAATCGGACGCTGAGCCGAGATTGTCCATTTGTAGTCCTGCCAAGTGGAAAGAGTCACATCCCAAGGAGACGTCAAATCGTGACGACCCTTGATTTCCGAAGAAAGAGAAAGTTTATTCTCCTCTATATCAGTAGTATACCCATTGATGCGGACATTCTTCAAGTCATAATCCTCTTCAAGAATGATGTCCACCGTCTGCTTGTGTGCATCGATCTCGACCGTCTTCGCCCCTTCCGCGTCAAGAGACAGGATGTGGGGAACGACAACCGGGTAGGGGATGTCATTCTTCAGGCAGGATACTGCAAGTAGAGAAAAAACGGATATGAGAAATGTGAACTTTTTCATAATGCTACAAATGGACTGACAGTCCGAAGTTTATCGAAAACAAGTCCAGTCTTGCCTGGGCGCGGAAATAATTCCTTTCGCCTTTGAACGAACCACCGGAGTAACCCTTGGAGTTGTTGTAGGATATGTCCGCAAGGCTGATGAATGCAAATACGGAAATCGTGTTCATCGGGAAATATACTATTCCGGGACTGAGCGCAAGAAAAAATTTGTTGTTGATGGTGTAGGATTCCGACGAACTCTGGATGTCGCTTCTGGAACGGGTGTAACCCAGTGAGGTATCTAGGAATACGCCCACACGTCCCTTGCTGTCAAGTCCAACGTATGAACGATTGAAGGCGGCTCCGGTGTAGGAGAGCGTTTTTGCCTTGACATTCTTGAAATCGTAGGAGAAATTTCCCAGAAGGTCCAGTGTGGCGGCGTCCACCGAGCAATTACCGTTGGTGTACTGAAGTCTCAGACCCACCGAATGGTTGTCACAGTAGGCGTAGGCGCCATTTATCGAAATCCTCGCGAGTGAAAGATAGGCGTTGGACTTGTCGAGCAACAGGAGATATTCGCTATTGTCCGCCGAAAGATTGACATACGACGCCGCCATCCCAATCTGCCAGTCGTGTTTCGGGATTATGAGGTGGGTACGAAGGCTTCGTTTGCTGATACCGGTCGTGTCCCGCGCTATTCGTTTTCCCAAAACCAGAGGTTTGCGCTTTTCTACTACCGAACTGCTATCGTGTCTGTGCAGGATTCTCTCCGAATCGCCCGTCGTCGCGTAGGAGGATGTGACCGCTCCCAAAAACAGGGACAGGATAATCATAAATCTTCTCATACGCAACTACAGATAATAGGCGAATCCTACCGCTATTGAAGCGAGATTCAAAGTGAAACTTGCATTGGAATTGCTGCTGGAGCCGGTGGAAACCTGATTGTGGACCTGGTCTGTCCAGAAATAGTTAAAACCGAGTACCCCGACACTCAACTCCATAGCCAAGTGATTGGTTATAAAGGCCGTAAATCCCGGATTCACCCCCACAATCATCTTATACTGCGAGGTGAATGTACCCTTAGTCTGAGAGTCCACCTTTGCCGTGTTCTTCACCTGACCGGCAGAAAAACCGAGTCCGACCTGGGCAAACATCGAAAACCTTCCCGAAGTTCCCAGAGGAATGTAGGGGCGGAATGCGAGCGAGCCTCCGAAACTCTGCGAAAGCCGGTAATAGTCCCTCACGCTCATACTGATTTCCGAAACAGACAAATCCGCCGAAGCGAGGTCGAGCATAGTCCTGTCGTAGGACAAACTTGCTCCTACTCCGATATTGTCCCTAATCATATAGAGGAATGTCGGTGTGGCGGAAACCGTGTAACCTTTCGAATTTATTCCGTCAACGATGAGAAAATTGTAGTCTTTCATCGAGTGGTAGGAATATCTGGCGTTCCCCCCTATCATAAAAGTTCCTTTCGGGGCAAATACCGCCTGATGTGAATTGTCATACCCACGGTCATACTTCTGTCCGACGGCCGTTTGGAGGGCGAGGAACAGAAATATGACTGTGAATGTGACTATATGCCTTGTCCGGAACATATTATTCGTAAAGCAATTCTACAGCGTCAATCCAGAATCTTGAAGAATCACTTCCGGTGAAGTAGTCTCCATACATTGAGGAAGCGCAGGAAATTATGATATGGGTCGGATACTCGTTTGTCTTGTGGTAGTTGAACGGAATCGTAATCTGCTGCCACTGAGAAACATCGGAAACATCCTTAGAACCTCCGTTAATCTGTTTGAAACCATCTCCATAGAGAATGAGCTCACCGTCAGCTATAGTGGATGGGTCGTTGCGGTAGTCAACAAATGTAGATTGGTCGGTGGTGTTCACCTGGACAGGGCTGTCCTTGGTGCCGCCGTAAGTTTTGTAGTTCCAAGTTCCGAGGGCGATTTTCACGTTTCCACGGTCCTTGTCGCCTTTCTTTAAATCAGCGCCTTCAGGAACACCCTTGAATATGTTCACATTTCCTGCCGAATATTTTACCCAAAGACGCATTCCGGTCGGGCGGGATGTCCACGGACGCCCAAAGTTTACCTTTCCACCGGAAGTTCCGATGATTCCGGCAAATTGTCCCGTGAAGAGGTTACCGGCAGCAAGGATGCCCAAAGTGGATTTTGACATTGCGCATACAGAACGTGAGCCGTCCTTTGCGTCGTCCGAAGGCTCGGTGATGACAACGCCCATATTTGCAGAACCATTCACACCGTCCGGGCCTTCACCGTTACCGGAGCCCCAGAACATTGTCTTGCAATCGTCCACCGCGCAGGATGGGTCATACCATTTGTAGTAGCTCTTTCCTGAAACTTTGCTAACATATTCGAAACTTGCGTTCGGAACATTCGGAGCCGCCTCTGTGGTGAAACTCAGGGCGTCTCCCTGGTCCTCGCCTGCGATGACAAGCTTGTATTCATATTTGATCGAAGGTGTAAGTCCCTTGAGTACAGCCTCATAGACACCCTCCGCGCTACGAGTTGCATCAGCACTTTTCCAGTCGCCATTGCCCTGAGGACGGTAGGCGAATTTGATTGCCGAAGGGTCGCTGAACTCAGCCTCGTCTACATCGGCGTGAACCGTGGCGTGTCCTGCCCAGATTTCGTATATTCCCGAAGGAGCGAGACCTGTGGAAACCGGTTCAAAGACTATGGTGTCGTCAATGACCTCGGTGGAATGGTCCACTTCAAGTTCAAATCCGAGTTCGCCGTCCTTGATTGTGTATTTCACATTCAAGGTGTAGACCTTTCCCGCCTCCACAGTCGGGATTGTTCCGGTTTTTGTGAAGGGCTTGCTGTCTTTAGAAAGAGTGCCGGAGAATGTCCACGAAAGCTGCGGTTCATCAAGACCTTCAACGATGAAATAGCCCTCGCTTCCGGACTTCGACGCATCGTAAACCAGACTGTGTTCCTCGTCAAGGCCTATGGTAAAACTGTAGCCCGCCGCAAAATTCTCTGCAACGCTCGGATCGAAGGAAATCTTTGAAATGGCGTTGTTTACAGTAGCCTCAACCTGAACAGAGGTGTTTGTGCCCGAAGAAACGGTGAAACTCTTTGTTCCCTTGTAGCTTTTCTGCTCCCAGGATGCGGTCTGAGCCGTCTCCTTGGCAGCCTCACCGGCGATTACATCCACACGATATTCGTTGGACGGGAGGTAGATGGTCTGGGGAGCCTCGGCATAGACATAACTACGGACAAGTCCGCTGAAGTCCCCCATATAGATTTTCACTTTTGCAGTGTTGAGAAGTTCATCCGAAGAAAGCGCCGCTTTGGTCTTGGATAATGAGACTCCGAGAGTGATGGAACCGGTGCCTTTATCCGGCACTATTTCAGTTTTGCTGCAAGAAGCGGCGGCTCCCGCGATGGCAAGGAGAAGAACTGCGATATTTCTGTTTTTCATATCCCTCCCTCCTATTCATTAACTATCATTATGATATCGAACGAGTTGCGGCAGCCTTTCGCGTCAACGACGTTCATCTTGAATGTATGCGTACCAGGGTAGAGCACGATTGCCTCCTGTGCCTTGCTGAGGTCGAATTTGATGTCGGTCTGTCCGACAAGTGTCGCTCCGTGAGGGAAAGGCACAACCTGGAAAACGAGGTCCTGTTCCGGAAGCGGGTTCACGAGGTCGATTGTTCTTGCCTGTGCCGCGTCGAGAGCTGCAAGGAAAGCATCGCTTGTGGATGTGATGTCCACGGTGAACTTCTTCACTCCGTTAGGAACGAGGGACTTGAGGATGAGGTGGATTTCCTTTTCCTCTTTCTTCGGCATAACGACATTCTTGAGATCGGTGAATTCCGCATCGCAACCGCCGGCGTAGTCGAAGTCAAGAGTGATGCCTCCGTCGCCCTTAGGTGCAGAAGGGTCTTCGCCGATGATATCCTCTGTGATGTCATTGACATCGTTGCCGAGTTCCTTGTCGTCCACCAGGGAGTTGATTACTATGTCGAAGGTGGCATTACCCTCTTCATTTGCCTTCTTGATGAATTTCACCTGACGCCACTGCTTTGCCTTTACATTAGTGAAGGTCTTGGTCATCGTCTGGCTCTTGCCTTCAATCCGCCCCTTAAATCTGACGAGCATAGTCGTACCCGCAGGATTGTTCACAGAGAAATAGCCTGCGCTCTGCTCGTAGCTTGCAGTGGAGCCTTCATAGCGAAGAGCATAGTCAAGCGCAGTCCCGGCAGTCACTTCAACAGATGCCACGCCCGCCCCGGTGACCATTGCAAGAAACTCATCGCTATAGGAAACTGTCACCTTGCACTGAAGGAGCTGACAAACGATGCTTCCCACAGATGTGGTCTGGCCCGCTGAAATCGAAAACTCCTTTGATGCTCCGTAGACCGGCTGCTCAAAAGCCGCCACTGGAGTTCCCTCTTCTGAAGAACTTGCCACAAGGCGGTAGTTTCCTGCCGGAAGAGAGACTTTATTGTTCTTTTGTTTGATGGCAGAATAGGTGGTTGTGAGAGCCACTGATTCCGTCTTTGTGTCAAATATCTTTATGCTGTAGTTCCCGCTCGCCGCAGTTGTGGCCTTGGTCTCAACTTCGTCGTTGCAAGAAATGCTGAACTCTGCAAACGAAAGCGTTCCGGATGCCTCATCAGAGAAAACTGTCACTTTCTTGCAAGATACCAGAGAAACTGCCGTGATGGAGGCGATTATCATTATTGTCTTTTTCATCATTCTTAGTCATTAAGTTCAACATCGCCACAGTCAATGGTTTCCACCGTGTCGTTAAATGTCACGCTAATCTTGAGCCCTCCGACAGTGGATGCATCAAAGCTAATGGTGTAGCAAGTCGCGCTTTCAAGAGAGTTGTATTCTTTCGAGAAAGTCTTCGGACTGCCGCCACCCTGCTTTGTGAATGTGCCGGAAAGTGTGAATTTGTAGGCATCGACAAAGGCCGCACGAGTCTCGCTTTTAGGAAAATCGATTTGTGTACCCGTGCCGGTGGTGAGTTTCAAGTTCCAGTCAGTGAAATAGTTCCTGAAATTGTCGCTGAATGAGAGCTTCACGATTGAGTTTCCCAATGAAGCAGGAATGCTGACATTTGTCTTGTTTCCGCCGTTGACGACAAACGCTGTCTGACCGCTGAAATAAGGCTTGTCAAAACCCTCATCTCCTTCAGTGCCGTAACTGGCTTTAACAGTGTAGTTTCCGCCCTTTAGAGGCTTTTCGCTGTCCCAAGCGGAGACGAGTCCCTTGTAGATTTCAAGATTGTCGCTGTTGGTGAGACTTATTGTGAAGTCCCCTGCAGATGGAAGTGATGTATAGTCTGAGACATTGCTCTTTGTGACATCATCCACAATCCGGTAGTTGGAGACGGCAAAACTCACTGTTCCATCTCCGCTGCCAAGCCCTCCGGTGTTCACACTCTTGGAACAAGAGAGCGACAACAGCGCGGCAGCACTGCAAATTGCAATTTTAAATAGGTTCATAATTAAAGTTTTATATGTGCAAATCTTTTATTTCGCTATTTTAACTTTGATGTTGTCGAGGTAGAGCCAGCAGGTGGTGCTGTTGCCACCGGCACTGTACTCCACAGAAGTTCGCCAAGTGATTCTCACAAGTCCTGCAGGGGCCGAGTGAATGACCATAGTTTCTGCATTCGGAGTGTTCGCGTATGTCCCGGTTTTTTCCTTGGTGAAAAACTTGTTTTCATCTTCGAATATACCGGTCTTGTCTCCACTTTTGTATGCTGTGTCAGAAGTCACATATCCAAGATAGACATTCTGACCGCAGTCTCCTCCCACCAATTTATAGAAGTCATTGTTCGAGCCCCAAGAGAACGAGACTTTTATGTCGGATTCTTTTTTAAGGGCAATGATAGGGGCGGAATCGACTCTGGCGTCATAATTGGCGACAGATTCACGCCGCGCAGCCACCCTCATACTCTTTCCTGCTTCCGCACCCACACGTGCTCCTGTCCAACCATTAAGGAATGACACGGCATTACAAGAACCCGCACTGGAAAATCCGAATGTATCGTACGAACTGAAAGCCTCAACAGTAGAGAAATCCTCATAAAGAAGATAAGGCAGACCTGCCGAAATCTCCGCAAAATTCAGCGTTGTCAAATCCGGCATCCGCACAGTCTGCGTGGCATCAACGTGCTCTGTATCAAAGGTTACAGTGACATCTTTTCCACTGAATGTACGGAATGTGTCAAGATTCTCAAACGGTATTTCAAATGTTTCACCAGTAGTGATTTCGTGACCCGGACGATACTCATAAATCGTCGAACCATCCCCCCAAGTACATCCCTGTGGAGCAGTCAGTCTCACGGCATTCGCATTCTCTCCCAGATTGTTCGAAGACACGGTAAAACGCAAACGGCCATATTCCTGAATGTCGGAAAAACTCAAACGCACAGGGGTCGAATGCCCCGCTGCAAATGTCCTTCCCTCAAGATTCACAGGATAGGCATTGGCAATTTTGGTTTCGGTATATATTTTTATATTAATGGATTCTGACACCTCAAACGACGACGGGAAAAATGCCGCCATCGCATATTTCCTCTCAGAAGATGTCGAATTCACAAGAGGTTCCGAAAGGAGCAGGGTAATTGATTTTTCTTCACCGGAAAATTCAGCCGCGGCCTCGGTGTCGGTGAAGTCCGCAACAAGTTTTCCTGCAACCGGCTTTGGAAAAGTCAGGACCATTTTAACAATAGCCTCACCGCCCAATTTGTCCTCACCCTCCGGGAGATATAAACGGAATTGGTGAAGGATGTGCTCCATGCTCATACCGAGTTTCGTGTAGTCGGAAAGTTCTTGCACCTCATCAAGCGGGCCGTGGAGCAAAGGATTGGCAATCATTATGTCCGCGCCACCGGATACTTTTCCGTCCTGGATGGAAGGAATGGTGAATGTTGCTTTTGTGAGGCTTACAGACTCAGGAACTGGGTAGGTGGCGAAGTAGGTGTAGCGGTCCTCTGGCATCGAGGCGTCAATCGTTGCTGTGAAGAAAGCTCTTGCCCCATCCGCGCCATAGACCGAGAACTGTGTATTATTCAGAGTATATTCCCCAGCCGAGTTTTTTGCCCAGACTGCGATGCGGTCACCTTTTTCCCAAGAAGCCGTGAGCCCATCCGGATTCATCATGGTGCGCGTCGACGCCTCTCCGGTGCAGAACCCAATGGTGTGCCGGCCGACATTACCTACATTCTCCACAGCGCCCTTCTGACACGAGGAGAATGCGCATAGCAGTCCTGCCGCAATTATGTATCCAAGACGTTTCATAGTCTCCAAATTATGCGCACGTTCGTCCTACGGCAGTTTTTGCCTTAAGCCAAACGTCTGATTTTCAATAATTTTAAGGAGACTTCAAGCCGAAATATCTCCTATATGTGCAACTAATCCGCTGCAAATATAGGAATTTTTTTTTATTTCAGGAGTTCAGTGATGTCGCGGCAGGTGTTCGGGTTGATGTTGGAGGCCTGGGCGGCAATCATGCGGGAGCGGCGGACGGGGTCTTCGCAGAGGAGGAGAGCCTGACGGACTTGCTCGCGGATGTCGGTGGTGGCGTAAGAGAGGCCATGGTAGTGGAAGAACAGGGCGTTCATCGTTTCGCAGCCCGGAATCGGCGCGGTGTGGATGATCGGGATGCGCTTCGCAGCGGCCTCGGTGCTGGAAAGCCCGCCCGGCTTGGTGAAGATCACGTCACAGGCATCCATAAGGTTCGGAATCTTGTCAGTGAAACCGAGCGCAACCACATTATCACTGTGGCGAAAGTTCTTTTGAAGATTAGCTCGCAACTCAGAATTGTTGCCGCAGACAAGAATGACCTCGACGGAGTCGCCGCATTTACGGAGGATTTCCTTGACCGTGTCCTGAATGTGTCCGAAGCCCATGCTGCCGGACATAATCAGAAACCATTTTTTGTCCGCGTCCATATAGCCATAGTCAAGTATGCACTGTCCCCTCGCCTCACGCTTGTCGGCTGCAGGCTGATGGAAAATGCTCCTCACCGGGATGCCGAACGGATGCAGTTTCTCTCGCGGGAGGCCTTTCTTGACACATTCCTCAATGAGGTGCTCGTGAGGAACGATGTAGTGGTCGAGCTCGGTGTCTTTCATGAACGGGATGCAGGTGTAGTCTGTCATCACGAACACGGACTTTGCGGTGAGCTTGCCCTTGCGCTTGAGGGCTGTGACGGCTTCCGCAGGGAATATGTGTACGCAGACCACTACGTCGAATCCATTTTGCTCGATGTAGTCGTGGAGATGGTCGCAGTAGAGTTTATTTGCGTAATATACCGGAGATTTCGACGTTTCGAGAGCATCGCTCACCGCCGCACCCGCACGGTAGGCCATGGCAAAGAGCTTTGTGCGCGTCGAGAAGAGATATATCTCGGAAGAGCGCTCCTTCGCCTCAGGGCTTACTAGCCCCATAGTGTCCTGAACTTCAGCTTCAATTCCCTGTGACTGAAGGTATTCAAGATAGGCTTTCGCTGCAGAGTTGTGTCCTTCGCCAGTTGAGCAGGACAGTATAAGCACTTTCATGTCTATGTTGTCTAAAAAGTTTATGCAAGGCTAAAAAATACAGTTACAAATCCGTTGGCAAAAATAGAACAAATATTTCATATAACGAAAACGGGCCGGCACTATACCCGTCGGCTATAGATGTCAAACGTGAATGCGATGCCGGTTTCCGGGTCGGTGCGCAGGGGAGAAACACTGTCCTGACGCCATGTAGAGGGGTCAATGGACGGGAAATGACGGTCGGCGGCGGGGGCTGCGGAGAGGATGCGGGTGATATAGAGTTTGTCGGCAATGCCCATCGCTTCCGCATAAAGTTGCGCACCGCCGATGACAAAACAGCGCTGCACCCCGTCCTTCTGTTCCAGAAAACTAATTGCAGAGGGCAAGTCTCCGAACACGGAAATGCGTTCGTCGTCGGAGCATAAAGTCTTGGATATGACAATGTTGAGCCGCCCGGGAAGTGGACGTCCTATGGACTCGAATGTGCGTCGTCCCATAATGACAGGACACCCCATCGTCGTCGCTTTGAAATATTTCAGATCCTCCGGCAGATGCCACAGAAGGGCGTTGTCCTTTCCGATGGCCCCATCTTCCGCCACCGCCGCAATTATACATTTTTCCATACTTCGCTAATGATTCAAGTTTCGCAAGTATTCTAACTTATTGAGAACATTAACCTACTATTTCAAGAAAGTTGAAGCCACATCACCTGAAAAAACGAGCGCTCCGGCCGCTGAAAGAAGCACAAGAAGAATCAGCAGGGCAGAACTTGCCGTGGATATACGCGCACCGACAACATAAGACTGAGGCTCGAAGCGCATCACAATCTCATGTTCACCGGCAGGAAGAATCATTCCACGGAGCATCCAGTCGCCACGGAAAATATCCGTCTCCACCGCAGACGACGTCGCTTCGAAGCGGTTTCCTACAGTCTCGCCCACCTCGCCGACAGGGCCGACCCATGCCTTCCATCCGTCCGGATAGTAGATTTCGCTGAACATTACAGCTCGTGGAGACGAAAGCCGACACTCATAGTGAAGTTCATTCGGCTCATACGAGGTCATCCTGATGAAATCATCCGGATTCTCGGAACCTTCTTCAACCTTTGACGCAACACCTTTAAAATCAGGACCTAAAACCACAGTGTTATCAAGGTCAGTATCCCCCAGAAAATCAATCTCCTCATTAACCGACTCCGCTGTGCGGGCGTCATTAACGAACCAGCAGTTTCCGCAGGCATAGTCGTTAACAACCGGGGCCATATCCTCTCCCAATATGATATATTTGCCGTTTAACATTGATGTTATGCGAAGATACGGCAAATTTTCCTCTAATTCAGTGATTGTCGCGCAGGTACCGGCCGCCTTGTAGAGAGCGTTGATTTCACCGGAAATGTACCGCTCAATGAGGTCCTGATAGCGCTGAAGTTTCACCGGGCTGTAGCCGCCGATGCACTTGTGGCGGTAGCATTGATGCGCGTCATTGAATGTGTTGACGCTCAAGTCTAGGACGCGATAAGACAAATCCTTGTCCGCGAGTATGCTCTTGTCGACAGGTCTCTCCTTAAACTGCGCCTCCCAATTTTTCGGAGAGATGAAATGGTCGTTGTTCAGGTAGCGCTTGCCCACGCTGAAAAGGTCTAAAAGGACCAGAACTCCGATTATCGTTCCTGCGACATAGCCCCTTCCTGTGCGCACAAACGGCTCTTTCTTCCAATATACCCACAGCAGTATTACTGAAGCCAAGGATATGACACACAGGCTTATGAGGGCGTCGTGACGGAGCATCGCCCTGCGGTCTTCGCGAAGCGCATCCACAAGAATATCCTGCATGCCGGCGTCAGATGCGGACGTAAAGTCCCCCGCAAGTCCGGGGAACAAGGCCATAATCAGACAGAAACCGCCCGTCAGCCCACCGGCCCAGAGCACGGCACGGATAATCTTTTTGTGATTGTAATCTTCCTTTATAATCTTGTCAAGCGTAAGGAATCCAAGCAGCGGCACCGTCACCTGAAGTACAGTCAGCGCCATTGACACCGTCCTGAACTTGCTGTACATCGGCGCGTAGTTGAACCACAGCCGCGTGAACCACATGAAATGATTGCCCCATGCGAGGAAAACCGCGATGAGGGTCGCCACGATAATCCACCACTTGTCCTTGCCTTTGAAGAGGAACAGTCCGAGGACAAAAAGGAATATGGTGACGGCACCGAGATACATCGGACCCGCCGTGAAAGGCTGCGGTCCCCAATACATAGGCAACTGCTTTACTGTCTGCTTCACATTAGGCTGTCCGGCACGCCGGAGAAGTTCCTCCGTGGCTCCGTGCTTCAGATGCGGATCGCAGGATGAAGCCCCACCGTTAAAATTGGGAATCAGCAAGTTAGGCATCTCGTTAATCCCGTATGACCAGGCCGTGGCGTATTCAAGGTCAAGCCCCTTGGCCGCTGCCTTAGCCTCTTTCACTGCCTTCGCGTCACCCGCATGCTCAGCCTTGTCCGCTGCGAGTTCCGATCCCCCGCGCATAGTGTATTTTGAATATTTGTATGTGGGAATCAACTTGTTGGCGTTCGTCGCGATTCCGATGCAGCCCACGACGAGCAGCAGAGCCGAGGCTGCAAAGAACCTCGTAAGCCTCCGTCCGCGCTCTTCTTTCTTCACGCATGCCCATATTAGCAGCGTCAGCGCATAGACAAAAATTACAATCGCCAGATAGTAAGTAATTTGCGGATGATTCGCCTTTATCTGAAAGCTCAGTGCGAGGGCAAACAACACCGATGCGAGCACCGTCTTCGGCAGCCAAGACTTCCACGTAGCCGTCTTTCCTGTCTCATCCTGACCGGCAGCCCCATCAGCCTTATACAACCCATAGCCGCCTTTCAGTCCTGCCATCGCGCATCGGTAGGCGTAGACGACCCCGGCGAGCACCCAAGGAAAAAACGCAATCGCCTGCATTTTAGTGTTGTGCCCCACCTGAATAATCTGCATATTATACGAACAGAATGCGATTGCAATCGCACCTCCTACCGCAGGCACGAGTCCGCAGCCAAACGAAAGCATCAGCAGGAATCCGCCAAGAAGAGCGATGAAGAAATAGGTCGCCGGACGCCTACCGGTCAGCAGCAGATTATACATCCACTTCGTCCAATCACCATCGAAATCGTCAATCGTCGCAGTCGTGGGCATTCCGCCGAACATCGAGTCAGTCCACTGCGTCTTGTCTTCCGGATGCTGCGCGTTGTAGGTCACAGCCTCGTTCGCCATACCCTTCCACGACGATATATCTCCTTGATTCACAATCTTCCCGCTCAAAACCTGAGGTACAAAAGCATACGACAGGACCACGAAAAACACGACAATGCCAAGATAAACCAATATCTTCTTCACGAGGGCATTGTTAATTTTAATTTTAGTCATCTTATATTCTATATCAATGAGTCAAACAGCTGAGCCATCTGGCGGGTGAGCCGTCGGCGAGAATAGCGGTCAATGTCACCGTCGTTGTCGTCGAGCTTTCCTGCGCGGAAAAGCGTCCAACAGCGGAGAATTTCCTTCTTCATGCCGTCGGCATCGTCCCAGTCGAACGTCACGCCGGCATGAGCATCGCCGAGCAGCCTCGCCATAGCCCCGTCGGTCTGCCCGATTCCGAGCACGGGACGTCGTGAGGCGAGATATTCGAAAAGCTTGCCCGGAAGCGTCGCGCGGTATTCCGGCTCATGGCGCAGGGGAAGAATCAGAATGGAGGCCCCACACTGCTCGCGCACAGCCTCATCATGGCTGACATAGCCCCGGTTCACGAGAGACTTCCTGAGCCCAGCGGCGGCTATTGCCTCAACAATCTGAGTATCAGTCTTCCCGGAGAGCCGTATGCGCAACTTTGACGCAAACTCTCCGTCCGCAGCCGCAAGCTCTGCCAAAACTCTCCAAAGCTCAAGCGGATTCCCGTCCGCGGCAAAAAGCCCCGTGTGGACAATGTTAAAGAAATCCTCGTTCTCGCTTCCTGTCTCTTCCTCCGAGACGCGCATCTCCTCAGAGGCGCTGTCGAAGTCATCATCGTCGAAACCGTTGGTAATCAGCTCTACAGGAGTGTCTGTCATCTTCTTGAAATCGTCCTGAACAAGGGGAGACACGGCAACAATCGCATCCGCCCCGTCAAGCACGCCCTTCTCCAGTCTTTCGTGCCGCCGCTCCGCCCACGAAGACAGTTCCAGATGCTTGAAATAGAACATCCTCGTCCACGGATCACGGAAATCCGCCACCCAAGGAATGCCAGTTGACGCCGCCACCTTCTGCGCAATGAGGTGCATCGAGTGGGGAGGGCCGGTGCTGACAATCACATCGACCGGATGCTCCTTGAGGTATTTCTTCAAGAACTTCACCGACGGACGAATCCAGAGGCAGCGAGGGTCGGGGATGAAAAAATTGCCGCGAATCCACAGCGAAATCTTTTGAGAAAGGCTCTTTTTCTGCGCATTTATCGGATTAACTTCCGATGCCGTGGCCTCCCCTGCCTTTCCATGCACGGATTTTCCCTCCGCATCACCCGCGGAAGCTTTGGAATTTCCCTTCCCCGTCAGCCTGCGGTAAATCCCGTAGGGCTCGAAAATCGGACGCTTCAGAACTATGGCCTCTTCCGGAACATCATCTTCCAATGTCCCATCCACGACCGTAAGTTCCGGATTCTCAGGAGTATATATCACCGGTTGCCAACCATTCTGCGGCAGATATTTCGCGAACTTCACCCATCTCTGCACGCCTGAACCTCCGGACGGAGGCCAATAGTATGTGATAATCAAGACCTTTTTCATATCCGCAAAATTAGAACATTTTGTTGACTTTCCATCGAGTTTCAGAAACACATAATCAGATTCTTATTATATTTGCGGGTCAGGAAATTGGAATGTTTCCAAACAGTGGGATAAGAGTTTTGATTATGAAGGCTACAGCACATTTAGTCAGCCTCGCCTTGCTTCTCCTCGCGGGCCTCACCGCTGCGGCACAGGGGACAAGGCTCACAGGAAAGGTGACTGACCCGAACGGAGAACCGGTAATCGGTGCAGGGGTCATGTCTATGGAAAAGAAGTCGGCCGGCACAGTCACCGATATGGACGGAAATTTTAGTTTCATGCTGCCGGATGGTACAAAGTCGGTGCTATTCTCGTCGGTCGGGATGAAGGACATCGTCTATAGGATTGCTGACGGAAACACGACGGGCGTGAAGATAGTGATGGAGTGGGAGAGCACACAGCTCGACCAGGTGGTAGTCACCGGCTATGCCCAGACATCGGTCAAGAGAATCACCGGCTCAGTGGCGGTCATCAGTTCGGACAAGTTCGAGGCGAAGGCCATCTCTTCAGTCGATGCGCTCATGCAGGGAGAGGTCGCCGGAGTTGCAGTGTCAGCGACTTCGGGACAGCCGGGAACAGAATCGCGCATCAGAATCAGGGGGTCGAACAGCATGACCGGAAGCGGGCAGCCGCTCTGGGTCGTTGACGGTGTGCCTATGCAGAGCGAATCGCCGTCCCTCAGCGCAGAGCAGCTCGCGACAGGCGGGTTCGACGACATCTTCGTCAACGGAATCGGCAACATAAACCCTAATGACATCGAGAGCATAACCATCCTGAAGGACGCGGCGGCAGCTGCCATCTATGGCTCAAGGGCGGCCAACGGAGTCATTGTCGTGACTACAAAAAAGGGCGAGGCCGGAAAGATGCGCGTCAGCTACAACAACACCTTCACCGTCTCGTTCAGACCGCAGCGGACACTTGACCTTATGAACTCGGCGGAAAAACTCGCCTGGGAGGACGAACTTTGGGACGAGTTCTCCGCTGCCAAATATCAGAAGTCACTGACAGACAATACAGCAATCTACCCTGTCGTCGGCATTGTCGGCCAGATACGCGCCGGGCTCGGGGACTTCAGCCACCTCAAGGGAGACCGCGAGGCGCAGAACGCCTGCATAGAATCGCTTAAAGGCACCGACACCAACTGGTACGGGCTGCTGTTCAGAAACTCGTTCTCGCAGGGACACCACCTCTCGCTCAGCGGAGGTTCTGACAAAGTCACCTACTACGTCGCCCTCGGACTCAACGACGAGAACGGTATGCTCATAAACAACGACTACAGGCGCTACAACATAAATTCCAAGACCTCTCTCGTCCCGACGGATTGGGTGCGTATCGACCTCGGTCTTGAGGCGGCAAGGCAGGAGTCGAAGATGCCGTATTCCAGCGTTGACCCGTTCCTTTACGCATATTTCTCAAACCCCTACGAGAAGGCATACAACGACGACGGCTCCTACGCCGCAGACAACACCTGGTTCACGCTCGGCTACTACAACGGACGCGGAGCAGAGCAGGTGATGCCGAAGAACGGGTTCAGCATACTCCGCGAGCTCAATTCGAACTACAGCTCCACAAAGAACACCAACGGAACGGCGCGTGCGCAGGTTGACCTGCGGATCATCGAACCTCTTCATTTCGTCGGACTCGTCTCATATTCCTTTGCCAATAACTCCACGGACAAGATTGTCGACAAATACACCTACTCCGCATTCCGCGACCGTCTCGGCAGCGACGACCGTTCACAGACCAATCTCTACGGCAACATATCCCAAAACAGGACAAACCGTGGAAGCTATGTGGCAAGGGGACATTTCGCCTTCAACAAAACCTTCGCGGAGATTCACACGCTCAACGTCCTCGCCGGGGCGGAACTCAGAGGCTCGGACGCCAACACCATATTCACGAAAAGGTACAACTACGACCCGAAGACCGGCACGACCTCGCTCCCTGCAATCAGCGGCGCGCAGGACGAATGGACAAGAGAAGTCGAGAAACTCAACGGCGAATATTTCAGCAAGACCCGCTACGCATCCTTCTACGCATCGGCCGACTACTATCTCGGTAAGACCATAGTCCTCAACGCATCTTTCCGCACCGACGGCAGTTCCAACTTCGGAAGCAACAGGCAGTTCAACCCGACGTGGAGTGCAGGAGCGGCCTGGCACATAGGAGAAGAGAAATGGCTGCAGAGGGCAATGCCTGTGGTCTCACACGCCACTCTTCGTGCGGCCTACGGATTCACGGGAGATGTGAACACCAGCACTTCGCATCTTCTTGTGATTCAATATCTTCAGCAGCAATACCGCTACTTCGGCGACGAGACTTTCAACCTCGGGACAGTCCCTTCCGCACCAAATCCCGACCTTGGCTGGGAGAAAACCCGGGACGCGAAGGCAGGACTCGACTTCGGACTTTGGAAAGACAGACTCACTGTCAACGCCGAATACTACTACCGTCTCAGCACCGATGTAGTCACCTCCTCCCCCGTCCAAAGCACCAACGGCTTCACCTACGTCTACTTCAACGCCGCAGACATAATGAACAGCGGAGTGGAGCTGACAATCAACGGAAAAATTCTCAAGAAAAACGACTGGACAGTGAACGCGGGAGTGAACTTCGCCTACAACTACAACAAGGTCCTGAAGTATAACCCCGTATCCAAGAGCGGAATAACCTCCAAGGACCGTTATGTCGAAGGCTACCCGACCGGCGCAATATTCAGCGGAAAATACAGCGGAATCGACTCTTCTACAGGTCTCTACCAGTTCGAACTCCGCCCCGACGCCGAGATTTCCACAGCAGCCGACCTCAACAAGCCGGACAACTACCGCTACTACCTCGGCACCACCATCGCCCCATACACCGGAGGATTCAACTTCAGCGTGGCATGGCGCACTCTCAAGCTCAGCGTCAGCGGAATGTTCTCCCTCGGTTCGAAGACCTACGAGAAGCTGCGCTACCCCGCCACCTACAGCAGCGCCCAACACAGCGGAATCAGCACCGAGCCGGTCCAGTCACAGTTCAGCGACCTCTACGGCAATCATCTCAATGTCAGCAAGGACCGCACGGACAGATGGACCACCACGAACACGAGCGGCGTGAAATACCCCCGGATCTACGACTATTTCGACGCAAAGTACAATTTTGCCTCCTATAACCCTATGGACATGAGCATCATCGACGCCGTGTACCTGAAGGACAATTCGTATCTTCGCGTCAAGTCGATAGTCCTCACCTACTCTCTTCCGCAGAAGGCTGTCAGGAAGCTGAAAATGAGAAACTTGAGTTTCAACTTGTCGCTGAATAACTTCTTCACGTTTACGAAATATGACGGACTTGACCCTGAAATACCGGGGGCGACATACCCGACGACCCGGAGCGTTACCGGAGGACTGAGTCTGGAGTTTTAAGTGTATATATGATTATGAATACGAGATTTACGAAATATGTGATTGCGGCGTCCGTCCTGATAGGCGGGCTTTCCGGATGCCGCGGCTACCTGAACGTCCAGCCTCAGGGCGAAGTCATCCCGACAACCGACGAAGAGTTCGCATCCATCATCCACAACCGTCTTCGCGACATCGAGGGCGGGGGCGATGAATATGTCATCGGAAATATGGACGCGATCAAGCACCTCGAAGGTTGCGCCGACGACCTCGACGCCAACATAAAGAGCAGTTCATCGCTCACATTCTACGCCGGAGAGGAAATCACGGCCAGGCAGCGGGCCTACGAAGACAGCTGGGAGATTGTTCGCGACTGCAACATCGTCATAGAAAACCTCTCAGAAAGGGACAGTGATGTTGCCAAGGGAGCGCTTTCAGCGGCCTATTCGATGAAGGGAATCATCTACTACAACCTCATGCGGGAGTTCTGCCAAAGCTGGACTGACAACGATGCGGACGAACTTCCTGGAATCCCGGTAGTTGACCGCTTCAGCATAAGCGACAAGCCCACACGCGGCACCTTGCGGCAGACTTACGACTACGCCCGCGCCCAATTCGAGGCTGCCCTTGCCCTCGATCCGACAGACCCGAAGTATGTGTTCACAAAGTGGATAGTGAAAGGCTACGAGGCCAAGCTCGACTTCTGGTGCTGCGAATGGGACAGGGTCATTTCGGAATGTGAGGACATACTTTCCCACAGCGGGGTGTCGCTCACCCCTATTTCCGAATATGCGGATATGATTAACTCGAAGTATGATACGAAGGGAGAAGTGCTGGTGCGCTCGCACATCAACAACTCAAGCGAGCTGGACTGGTATTTCAGCTATACGAAGACCTACCTTTCCTCGCGCCCTGCCTGCGCCGCGCTCATACGGCTGTTCGGTGGCGAGCCGGAGAAAGACGTGCGCTACGGGGCAAGCTTCGACAGCAAGCGGATGAACGTCAAAACCCCGGAGTGCAAGCTTCGGCTCTCTGAGATGGTGCTGATGCTCGCCGAGGCGTACTGTCACAAGGGAGACTCCGAGAAGGCGCTGAAGTGGCTGAACGAACTTCGCAGGAACAGGATTGAGGGAGTCTCCGACCTCACTGTCGGGACGCTTCCGGAGGTCAGGGAGGGCGACAGGATTGTCGTGGACTGCTACGGAAAGCCTCTGACACCGCTGCTTCAGGCTATCTTTGACGAAAGGAGGAAGGAAATGTACATGGAGGGTGACCGCTGGTATGAACTCAAACGCAACGGCTGCCCGGAATGGTGGATCATCAGCAATGGGCTGAAGTACACGACGAAGGCCTATCTCTACACATCTCCAATTTCAAAATCGGATGTTGACCTGAATCCCGGACTGGAGCAAAACCCGGGATATGTTTATTAGCGTTCTTTTGGTGTCTTTTGGGTCATATTTTCCCATTTTGCCCGTCATTTAGCTTCTAAAGTACTTACAAATTTTAAGAAAATGAGAACAAAACAAAATATAATTGCTATATTAGCGGTCGCTTTGGTCAGCGCATGTGTTTGTGGATGCACGTATAACGAACTTCCGCCGAAGACTTCGGACGCATCCAAGAGCTACATAAAACCGAAAGGTGAGATACCTACAGCCGAGGAACGAGAGGTCGTGAAGGCCATTAAAGCCGAGTACGAGGCAGCCACAAACGGGAAAAGCAAAGAGTAGGATTACGATTTATAATAAAATCGACTCTTTTGCTTACATTTGAGAAGATATATTTTTATTGGTATTATAGTGTTTAATTTGTTCGTGTCATGTTCAAGAAGTTTATGACATTCGTGACAGTGGCTGTAGCAGCCCTGTCACTCGCGTCCTGCGAGAAAGAAGGCGGGAAAGAAACTCCAGTTCTTGAGTTTGAGAAAATTCTTTACACAGTCTACGACAAAGGAACAGTTGACGTGGTGATTAAATCCAATGTCGCTGTTGCGGAGGACGTTACTATTCCGGTGACTTTCAGCGGAGAAGCCGAAAAAGGCGTGGATTATAAGATTGTCGCAAGAGACGATAAAGGAAATGAGATCGCGGCAGAGGATGTCGTCACCATCGAGGCAGGCAAGACGGCCGGAGCCATAACAGTCAAGAATATCTCACTCAGCGAGAAGAAGCAGATCAGCGTTTCATTCGCCGTGCCTGAAGGATATGCCGCAGGAACAAAGAAGACTGCCGTCGTCGCTCCTGACTCGCAGGAGGCGCTGGTATATTCATTCCAAATGGCACGCGGCTATGCGCTCGAAAGTTTCGTCACGACAATAAAGGTGACTGGAACGGTAAGCGGAACGAATTTCAAGGCTGCCGAAGACATCACCATCCCGCTGTCTCTCACAGGAGAAGGCGCATCTGTACTTCAGTTTGTTGAAGAAGGGGCAGACACGAGGTCAATTGCAGCACCGGCCAAGGGTCCATACGCAGTCCTTAAAGCAGGACAGACATCAGCAACTGTCAAGTTTACCGTCCCAGAGGGCTACTCCGGCAACAAGGAAGCCCTGCTCGCGGTTGACTCGGATGCAGACTCACGTTTTATTGAGGGCGGCGCGACCGAGACTGTCTCAATCGCAGTGCGCGGTCTCCAGACTCCGGATAAACTCGTGGGAACATGGAAGTTCAGCAAGGTATTCTCGACGGAAGAACTGGTCAGCAACTGGGTCGAATTGTTTGAAATTGACGAAAGTGAGGTCCCTTGCAAGAATGACGGATTCACACTCACTTTCACAAAAGAGGACGACGGTTCAGTGAAACTCAGCCCCGCCGGCAATGGTGATTTCGCAAATTTCTTCAGAGAGGCGACAGTGACGCTTGGAGCACCAATCAACCAGACGAAACCAAGCATAGTCCTCGGAAAGCACACATCACTTGATTGCAACATGTTCATCCAGGCCGACCCTGACGGAACTCCATATCAGTACGACACCTATTATAAGCTTTCCTCTGCGAACAGAGCCTTCAGCGCAGAGTCGGAGTCACTTGGAGAGGCCACTATAATCTTCAACCTCACGGACAAAGGCCTCGTGGTGGAGTTTAGGGATTATGACGGCGACTATGTTGACTTATATGGTGGATTTGACCCTGATTTCTTCAGCATCCCATCCCTCTTTGTAAAAGAATAATCAAAGCCATACGATAAAAACCGGTCAGAGTTTCCAATGAAAACTGACCGGTTTTTCATTTCCTGCTATATTTCCTGTTCAGCTATTTTAGATGTTTGGGGTGTCCCAGACCTTGGTCCGGGTACAGCGAACCATTGCCGTCTCAGTGCCGGCCTGAAGGCGGAAGTCGCCCTCCTCAAGAGTCCAGCGGCCGTCGAATCCTACGAATGCCAGGCGGTTGGCAGGGAGGCTGAACGTGACGGTCTTTGTCTCGCCTGGCTGAAGCTCAACCTTGGTAAACTCGCGCAGACGACGGCTTTCCGGAACTATGGAGGCCACGAGGTCGCTGCTGAAAAGGAGCACAGACTCCTTGCCGGCCACCTTGCCGGTGTTCGTAACATCAACAGAAACGGTCAGAATGTCGCCGTCGCTGAATTCCGTGCGGTCAACAGTCATGTTGCTGTAGGCAAAAGTCGTGTAGCTCAGGCCATATCCGAAAGCCCACTGAACCGAAACCACAGCGTTGTAGTCATAGGCGCCCTCCATCTTGTCAACCTCCTCGCTGACCTTGTAGTCGTAGTTTATAAGGGAATTGATCTCCTTCGGATAGGTAAACGGAAGTTTTCCGCTGAAGTTAACCTCACCGGAAAGAAGATTCGCGAGCGCATCTCCACCACGGTTGCCTGGAAGCATCACGTCCACGACGGCTGCGGCCTTTGGCACAAGTTCCGAAATCAAGCGCGGACGGCCCTCATTCAGAATCAGCACCACAGGCTTGCCCGTCTCCTCAAAAGCCTTGACGAGTGTCTTCTGGTAAGGTGACAGGTTGATGTCCGTGAGGTTGCCCGGAGACTCGCAGTAACTGTTTTCCCCGATGCAGGCGACAATCACGTCGGCTCCGCGCGCAAGATCCGCCGGTCTGAAGTCTGCCGGGAAGTTCTCTTCGTAGTATTTGCCCTTTTCATTGTAAGTGACACCCTGGGCAAGTCTAACGTTTGAAGCGCCGAACTTCTCACAGAGAGCCTCATAGATTGTGTTGTAGCGTCCCGCGTAGTCATCAGCGAGATGTCCCTGCCAAGAATAGCTCCACCCGCCGTTCAGGCAGCGCATCTGATTGGCGTTCGGTCCTGTCACAAGAATCTTCATACCCTTGCGCAGCGGAAGAATGCCATTGTTCTTCAAGAGCACTGCAGACTCCTCCGCAGCACGGAGAGACGCCTCGGAAAACGCCTCACAGCCGAAGTCCGGATAGTCCGCAAGCGATGTGTCCGGTGTGTCGAACAGCCCGAGGCGGTACTTTAGGCGAAGTACTCGGCGCACGGCGTCGTCAATCCTGTTCATCGGCACCTCGCCGTCCTCTACCAGAGATTTGAGCGTCTCGCAGAAATCGCAGGAATACGGAACCATCGACATGTCAATCCCGGCGTTTATCGCGAGTTTCACCGCACCCCTCATGTCAGCGGCGACCTTTTCGCGCGTGTAGAGATTGTTGATGTCTGCCCAGTCGGTGACAATCATTCCGTCCCAGCCCGTTTCGTCCTTGAGCCACTGAGTGAGCAGAACAGGGTTGCAATGAACCGGAGTGCCATTGATTGAGGCGGAATTCACCATAAAAGTGAGCGCTCCTGCGCGGAGAGCCTCAAGATAAGGGGCGAAATACTTGCCGCGGAGGTCGAGAGGCGAAATGTAGGCCGGGGTTCTGTCCTTGCCGGAGAATGGTGCGCCGTAACCGAGATAGTGCTTCACGGAGACAGCTATATGCTTGTCGTCTATATGGTTGGGGTCACTCCCCTGCTCTCCGAGAATCGTTGCCTTTCCCATCTCGGCATTCACATACCAGTCCTCTCCGTAGTTCTCCCAAAACCTTGGCCAGCGCGGGTCGCGACCGGAGTCGAGTGTCGGGTTGAACGACCACGGGACATCGGCGGCGCGGGACTCGTAGGCGGTGATTTCGCCGGACAGGCGGGCAAACTCCCTATCAAAAGTCGCGGCAACCGCTATCGGCTGAGGGAAGAGCGTTCCGTCGCTGATGTAGGTCGTCCCGTGGATATGGTCAAGTCCGTAGAGTGTCGGTATGCCCATAATTTTCAACGACCTGTCATTCAGAGTCTTCACAAGCACATTCCATTCCGCCGCAGGTATCGCCTTTCCTACAGGGGTGTTCAGGAACGAGCCCACCTTGTATGTGTCTATAAAATAAGCCAGTTTCTCCTCATTGAGCGTGTAGGAGTTCCCGTCAGCGGACTTTTCAGAGGCTGCATCAATGGTAATCTGGGTCATCTGTCCGATTTTCTCGTCCAGACTCATCCGCGAGAGCGTTTTTTCGACCCGTTTCTCGATCTCGGCATCCTTCGGAATGACGGGTTTCCCCTCATTGCCGCAGCCCGCAGCAATCAGAACGACAGCCGCAGCCGTCATAAAGTTCAATCTGTTCATCAGTTATCGTTTTACATTTAACTATTTATATTTCAGCAAAACCTGCAACGCAGCAATCCGCCTCAAAACCCGCCAGCAAAACCTGCAACGCAGCAATCCGCCTTGTCTCAAACGGCGACGGGAGCTTTGATTGCAGGATATGGCTCATAACCCTCCAACCTAAAATCCTCATAAGTAAAATCAAAAATGCTCCTAACCTCAGGATTCAGCACCATCCGAGGCAGGGCACGCGGGGTGCGGGAAAGCTGCTCAGCAACCTGGTCAAAATGATTGAGGTAGATGTGGGTGTCGCCGGTGGTGTGGATGAACTCACCGGGCTGAAGTCCGCAGACCTGCGCAACCATCATGGTGAGAAGGGCATAAGAGGCTATATTGAACGGAACTCCGAGAAAAACATCGGCACTGCGCTGATAGAGTTGGCAGGAGAGCTTCCCGTCCGCAACGTAGAACTGGAACAGAGTGTGGCAAGGAGGCAGCACCATCTTCTCCACTTCCGCAACGTTCCACGCCGACACAATCATCCTGCGCGAATCAGGGTTGTTCTTTATCGTATCTATCACCTGCGACAGCTGGTCGATCGTCCGCCCGTCGGGAGTCGGCCAACTACGCCATTGATGTCCGTAAACAGGTCCGAGGTCACCATTTTCGTCCGCCCATTCATCCCATATCGACACTCCGTGATCCTTGAGATACTTTATGTTCGTGTCACCGGCGATGAACCACAGAAGTTCATAAATGATTGACTTCAAATGCACTTTCTTCGTCGTCAGCAACGGAAATCCTTCAGAAAGGTCGAATCTCATCTGATAGCCGAAAACGCTCTGCGTTCCGACCCCGGTCCGGTCGTGCTTCATCACCCCATTTTCCCGGATATGTCTCAAAAGTTCAAGATATTGTTTCATCTTCAAAAAAAAGTATTATCAAACCTCGCAACGCAGCAGCTCGCCACAAAAATGCAGAGATTTCAAAATCAAATAAAAGGATGAGATGCAAGGCGCGAGGTGAAGATAATCCCGCAGCAACCTCTCGGTTGTGAGGACATTATCAAACCTCGCAACGCAGCAGCTCGCCTTTTATTTGGTTTTGAATGCGAAAATTATTGCCTGCTCATAGGTTTCGCCCGGACGGAGCACCGGTGAAGGGTATTCCGGCTCGTTAGGAGCATCCGGAAAGTTCTGGCATTCGAGAGCCACGCCTTCATAATCCTCGTAACTGCGACCGCATTTGCCCACAGGACAGCCTGCAAGCCAGTTTCCGGTGTAGACCTGAACGCCCGGCTGGGTGGTGTAGACCTTGAGCACACGTCCGGAAGCCTCGGAATAAAGTTCAGCAGCCTCCTGAATCTGACCCGGCTCTCCGCCGTCAATGACCCAACAGTTGTCGTAGCCCTTGCCGTATTCGAGGGCGGTGAATGGTTCCTTTATGTCACGGCCGAGCTTTTTGGCGACGACAAAATCCATCGGTGTGCCGGCAACCGGAACTGACTCGCCGAGCGGGATGAGAGATTCGTCGGTAGGCAGCCACTCGGATGCGTTCAGACGCAGTTCGTGGTCAAGCACAGAACCGGAGCCTTCGCCGTTCAGGTTGAAGTAGGTGTGGTCCGTGAGGTTTACCACCGTAGGCTTGTCACACTCGGCGGTGAGGGTCAGCCTGACCTCGTTGTCCTCGCTCCACTCATAGCGTGCGACAGCCTTCAGCGCACCGGGATATCCCATCTCTCCGTCCTCTGAATAGTAGAGGAACTCCACACCGTCGCCTTCCACGCGGCTTTCCCAGACCTTGTTCTGGAAGCCCTCAGGACCGCCATGAAGATGGTTCGGGCCGTTGTTTATCGGGAGCGAATACTCCACGCCGTCGAGAGTGAACTTTCCGCGGGCGATGCGGTTGGCATAGCGTCCCGGCACCTTGCCGGCACACGGGCCGTCTCCGAAATAACTGAGCGGATCAGGGTAGCCCAACACCACGTCTGCAAGTTTGCCATCCTTGTCCGGAACGACAGCGGCGACAATGCCGGCCCCCACGCTTGAAACCTGGATGTATGCACCCGAAGCGTTTTTTAATGTGTAGCGGAAGATTTCCTTCCCGTCCGGAGCCTTGCCCCAAAGTTCTTTGGTTATAGTTGCCATATCTTAATGTGTTTTAAATATTTATCTATTTTTCGCATTCAATTGTTTTATCCCCGCATCAGTTAAACGATACTTCTGCTGTGGACTATTGGGACTGGCCTCATCAACCCGCTCTACAAGGCCAGCAGAAAGTGCCGGCATAAGATAAGACTTACGGAAATTGTCCCGCCCTTTCAAGTTCATCTTCTCCATTATTGCCTTAGCAGGCAACTGAGTGTTCCGCAACAAACTAAGCAGTCGCATTACTTGACCTGTTACTTGACCTGCTACTTGACCTGCTACTTGACCTGCTACAGCCCGCTCAATATCATCCTGATATGTGATAGAAAACACAAACTGCTGTGAACTATTTATCTCTATCTTGTAATTCGAATAATATAGTGGAGCAAACTTCTTTATATTGCGCTTGCCGGATCCCAAATCCTCCACCCAAGACAACTGAGAAAGAATTCTGACAAGCAGAGGATTTTTGGTATAGACACCTATGTCGTCAATAGACATCACGCCCTCACCGATTTCCGGAACTATACGGGTTGAATTACGTGTTATCACCCTATCGTAGAAAATCTCAATGAATCCTGGAGCACGACGGCCATAATCCGTATGTGCACACAAATTTCCGACAATCTCACGAAACAACTGAACTCTCAAATCCTGACGTTCCGTCCCGCCAGTTCCTGGAAGATAGAACTTATCAGGCAAATATCGTTCAACAAAGTCCATCATGTCTCGATATGACTGTATCACATTTTTACGCAATGTCTTACGGTCATCATAACGAGTAATATCTTCCGGACGGTTTTCCAGATAACGGGAGTATGTCATCTTGTGAAATAAGAGTTCAAATCGATAACCAGACAAGTGTTCGGCAAGTGCTCTTTCCGAGCCAAAGGCTATCAGTGCCGCATACTTATACCCTTCTATGGTTCCTGCTGCTGACTTCTTTACAAGATTACAGCTCTCCAATATCTCCTCATTGCTCATTTCAAGCCAAGGGTGAGAAAAAGATGTGGATCTTACTTGGTTTCGGCAAAAGTCAAATGTTTCATCATCAAGATCTGCCAATGAAAGACCAGGGACAATCCGTTCTTCAAAAATATGATGGCTTTTTCGTTCAAACAAAGATAATACAAGTTCGGAATTGTCACTTATATTTTGATCGGCGTCACCGTTGCGGTCAAAATACCTGTTTTTGTACCTCAATGGAACAAGGCTTGGCAAAACATTTATAACAATAACAGCGCGACCGTCAACATAAACCAACTCAGGTTCAATTCTAACCGTAGGCTGGAATGTCTCTTTATTACCAAGCGTGTTAATTATATTCTTAATCATCCCATCCGCCGTCTGCGGATTAACGCCTAAGATTGTGCCGTCGTCATCCACCCCGAGCAACAAAACGCCCCCCAAACGGTTACTGAATGCGCATATTGTCTCATATACCGACGAACTGACATCAGACCGGCATTTTTTGAACTCAGTCTGACTTCCTTCGCCTTTTTTTAGTAACTCCTTAAACTCCGCAGTTGTCATAATAAAAATTTTAGCGCCCGAATATCGCGGGGAGAACCTTTTCGGTCGGTGCATCCTTCATGAGGACGGTCTTTTCGCTGTCCAGGAGATAGAGCGACGGGATTGCGCGGACGTCGTAGAGGCGGTCGGTGCGTATCGCATAGTCGGGGTCGTAGCCGTTGTACCACGAACTTGGGTAGATCGGCATGTAGTTGTACCATTCACCGAGGTCCTCGTCGATGTAGATGTTCAGCACGGCAAGCTCCCCGGAGGCAATCATCGGCTCCATTTCCGGATAGGCCTTGAGTGACTCGATTATCGACTGGCAGGCATTGCAGCCCGGATTCGAGAAGAAAAGGAGGGTCTTGGAGGCCTTGATTCCGTAGAGAGTGTATATACGTCCGCGGTTGTCGGAAAAGCGGAAATCCGCAGCCTTTGTGCCCACTTTGTTGAGAGAACAATTATGCGCCGTGACAGCGTCGGTCGAACGCATTTCTGGGGACACGAGTTCGGATCGGGAGCGTGCCTCCACGAACGGACGGTAGTAGTCTTCGTTGCGCAGAGGAGAGTTCGGGTCGTAGAGATATTTGTCCGCGATTTCGTTCATCCGCTCGAAGATGTTTGAAGACGTGTCCGCAGCTTCGCAGGCGGCAATTCTGTCAAAAAGATGGCCGGCAGCCTTCTCGGCTGTCTCCAGCGGCACCATGTCCAACAGCCCGCACCATGTGGCGAAGGCCTGCTCCATCTGGTCGGACGGCACACCTGCAATGTGGGTCGAGTCGCAGAGGTATTTCGCTGAGGCAGAGCCGCCTTTTCCGGAATCGCCCTTTCCGGAATCGCCACGCCCGGAAGACTTCCCGCCAGCCGACGCACTTTCAATCTTCGTAAGCGGGTCAAAATAGTGCAGCGCGGCATATTCCGCCCTTTCCTCCGGAGACTCCATCATCGCCGGCACACTAACCTGCGGAAAGGTACGCACCTCTCCCGAAGCCCCACCGGCCTTTTTCACTCCGCGTCCCCCGCAGGCCACAGTGGCCACGACCGCCAACGTCATAACACTGACATTCAGCATTTTACCGATAAAACGATTCATTTTCAACATTTCATTTCCTTCCGTCGCGACACCCGGCGAACCTCAGTGCACTTTCCCGGAAGCATATTCCCTACAAATTTAGCAAACCTAATCGGCAAATCAATACGGCGGAGCCAAACATCGTGAGAATTAGTCGCGCCCGCCACCCTCTCAATGAATCGGTTAAAAGTTATTTTATAGAATTCTCGTTTCAAGGAAACTTGTGTCATATAGGTAGAATCAATGCAGAAAAAGGAACGAACTTTCTGTGCAGCAGGCTTGTGCGTTCGGAATTTTTGTTTCATCTTTGCATAAATGAAGTCTGGTTGCCGTAGATTCATGAGGATTTACAACGCGATAGTGGTATAGTCGTACTGCTATCGCGTTTTTGGTTAATCGGATTATTTGATAAAACAAAAATCAACAAATTTGCGGATTTTTTGAAAAACCATTACATTTGTAACCGATAACGATATGATTGAAGTATTTGGCAAAGAATATCTGGAAGAACTTTATGTAACAGGGAAAAGCGACAAGAAGCATCGCTTTCAACCAGACATAGTAAAGAGATACAAGCAAAAGATTGATTATCTAAAGCAGGCAAACAATATCGAAGAGTTATTTTTGCTTAAATCTCTCAATTACGAAGTTCTGTCCGGAGACAAAAAGGGAGTTTCTTCAATACGAGTCAACGACCAATATAGGATAGAATTTATTGTCGAAACAACAGAAGAACCTATTATAACCATATGCAAAATCGTTGAGTTGTCAAATCATTATAAATAAAGACATTATGAAACAGTCTAAGAATATGGATGTAAAGACGGCAGCAAACAATCTTAAGCCATTCACACCGACACATCCGGGAGAATTATTGAAAGACGAGATTGAATGCAGACATATTTCCCAGAAACAGTTAGCTGCGGACATGGGCGTATCATACACTGTACTCAACGACATAGTGAACGGCAAGCGCTCAGTCAATAGCAAGTTCGCCCTGCTTTGTGAGGCCGCGCTTGGAATACCGGCACATATCCTGACAGGCCTTCAAGCCGAGTATGATATGCAGACAGCCCGACAAGATAAATCCTTCCTTAAGCGCCTGGAGGGAGTCCGAAGAATTGTGGCTGCGGTTTTATGATATAGCATTATAGGTGGTGCAACCTGTCGTTGCCATTCTGGTTATCAACTCTTCCGCAGGAATTTCAGTCATCAAGGCAACAGCAAACCATTTCTTACCAAGGTCCTTGATTGATGCGCCAAAATGATAGACATCATTATCAACTATAATGCGAATATGTTTGAGCCGCCTGTATTATATCCCCCGGGTATCACAAACTGTGATACCCCACTGGGAATCAACTCATTAGCCTCAGAATCCGACAATCTGAACATAAAATCTTCCGGAAATTTACTCAAATTTCTACAGACAGCCTGTTTCAACGCCCGGTTCTCGATTCCATAGATTCGCAAAAGATAAAAAACATGAACCGGTCGCAATTGCGACCGGCGTCGTCTGTTCATCGGCTTTCAAGACTACATCGTCCGTTAAAACAAAACAGGGCCAACATTCTGAAGAATTTGAACCCTGTTGTTGCTTTTGCGTGAGGCGCTTATCGCTCACTTGATGATAAAAATCTGCTACAAATGTAATTATTTTTTCTTTATTCTCGCAGAGTTTCCCTTCAGAGGATATGTGATTACTTGTAAGTAACAACTACATTGGTAATACGAGCCTGTTTGGAAGCTGTATTTGTCAGTGTGACTGCCGCCGTTGACGTTCCTGTCCATGTCACGGACGTACCACTAACAGATACGCTTGCGGATGATGCCTTCCATGTCCCCACATAAGTGGAAGTCGTTGCCGTTATAACTATATTTGTAATGGTTTTTCCATTTTGTGGAGTGATTGTCAATGTTTGATTTGCATATATTTTAACATGTGTATCAGCCCTATATCCAACACCACTCAAAGATATGTTAGAATCTGAATTTATAATCGTAAGTGCAGAACCAGACCCTGATGTTCCGCCTGAAAATGCATCAATCCCATATGTTGCCTCTGTATCAATTGCAGGAGCTACATATGAAGATTTCTGGGTCACGGTCACAATGAGTTCCTCTTCTGTTTCAATATTGGAGAAGGTAATGGTTCCAAGAGTTGCCGTGCCTGCTTCTGATGCATTTGCGTTAGAAGCAGTAATCGTCACAGTCTCTTTTCCACCCTCCTGCCATGTGTATGTATCCGGGCTGAAAGAAAATCCAGCAGATGTCGATGCATTGGCCATCCAGTCGAAATCACTTGTCACCGTAATTGTCGTTTGCGCCCCTTTTGTGGCGTCAAGTTCAACAGAAGCCCTTGAAACTTTGAACACTGGCGCGAGCTGCTGAACTTTAACCGTCTTTTCTGCAAGAGTCTCGCCGCCTTTTGAGTATGTCAGTGTGATTGAGCCTTCACGTGATTCCTTGGATGTGTTCTTTCTAACATCATAAGTTATTGTTCCATCCATTTCAATGGCTTCAACAACCGTATTATCACCTGCCACAGAAAGAACTGCGCCCTCGACAGTATTTGTTATCGTATAGGCAAGTTCCTGATTTACAACGCCACGGGCAGAGACTCCTAATACATTGTCTGCATTGATAACCGGATCAGTAGAATGCTTGGAGATTTCCACAGCACCAAGACCAACATTAGAGCCTTTTTTAAACAGCAAACGAATATATCTATACTCTGTATCAATCGGTTGAGATGTCGTAAATGACAAAATATCATTATTTTTGCCAGAAATTGTAAATTTCTCAATATCTGTAAATGATTGTCCAGCAGCTGACCCTTGAACTGTCATATATGAGGTAGTCGCCCCGCCTACCATCTTAACTGCAAATTTCACGAAAGATGCAGGAGAGTCGTATTTAACTTGAACATAATCATTGTTTGTATCCAATTTAGTCAAGTATGGTTTATGTCCATCAGCATAGTCCGAGCCTAATCCATTCTGCGACAAACCAACAGTGTTTTTCCAAACAGTTGAACCATCAGTGCCATCAATTGACCACGGCAGTGTCACGCAATCCAAAACTTTCTTGTCGAAATTGAAATTCAACGGTTTGATGTGGCCGGCGGTGAAGGTGATGTCATTTTTGAGGGTGAGGGTCTTCTCGTAGCCGTTGACGGCGAGTTTGAGGGTGGAACCGGTCTTGGCCGTGAATGGTTTGAGTGCGATGTAAAAATCTGCTGACGAACCATTTGCGAGAGCTTCGCCGTTGGAAACCGTGAGAGAAGCGGTTGAAGAGACATAAGCGTTTCCGCTTGACTTATAGGCGACCGGAGAGGCTGCAAAATTGATGAAATATGTTCCGACGATGTCTTCTGTCCCGGTGAATGAAACACTGCTGACGGTCAAATCCTCACCACTGTTGTTTGTGACAGAGACTTTGATTACAGATGTCAGGTGGTTCATCGAAATGGACGGGACCTTGTCAGAAGCGACATTTGAGGCGATGCCGTAGAGAGGACAAGACTCCCCGGCGAGATGCGCACGGCTGCCATTGCCTGTCTGAGTCTGTGATGTTCCGCCGACAGTAACCCAACCGACTTCCCTATCTCCAGGTGTCGTAATCTGAGAGGTATACGGATAGAACGCATACCAGTCATACGATTTGTCAGCGGAAAGGGATTCGGAAACCGTTCCGTCAAAGCGGCCGGTCTCGATGTCCTTGACGGTGAACTGGTTATCGCTGACATATAAGGTTGAGCCGGCTTCGGCATGGAATACATTGATGGCGTCCTCCGCAACCCACCTGGTGTCAAGGCCGTTGTTGGCAGTCTTGGTGGTGACAGGCCACGCAAAAAGTTCAAAATTAGGTTCTGATGCCGGAGTTGTCTGATCCACAAGTTCTTTCTGGCAATCGGTGATAGAGAGCGCGAGACACATCAAACCCGCAGCGTAAACAAATGACTTTCTCATAGCTTTAAGGATTTGATTGTTAGAAACTGAGGGAATTATTCTGGTCGTCTTCCTCGACCCATTGCTTGATTGACTGCGACTCAAGGCTCGTCGCGAAGCCGGATTCGGCTGAAATTTGGTGCATGCACACCAAAGGTGTCTCATAGCCATGAGACATAGAGTGTTTTGTGAACATAGTACTGAAATTATAAAGGTTGTTTGTTTTTTATTTCGTTGTCCGACACTTCCCCGGACCGTAATGCCGCCCCGTTCACAAAGGAGACGGACACTCTCATATACAAAAATCCGTTGACACACGCCACAGTGCCAACGGGTTGCAAAGTTACGGACGATTCTCCGAATAAACAAAGAAATGTTCGTGTTACGATGATTTTTGCTCAATTCTCGTGTCAAATGATTTGTCTCACGCGAAGATATATTCCGAAAATCACGCCATTTTTTGGAATTATATTCCGAAAATCACGCCGGTTTTGGGAATTGCCGCAAGAAAACAATAACTTTGTCGAGTTGGTTTTTGAATGACATAAATGAAAAAAGCATACAAAAAAACAGCCGTAGCACTGCTTCTGCTACTTCTGCCGCTCGTGGCGAGGGCACAGTTCTTCACGGCAGGGGATGACCCGGGATGCAGGAGATGGTACAGCATAGAGAGCGAGAACTACCGCATCATCTACCCACGCGGGCTGGACTCTCTGGCACGGGTGTATGCACGGGAGATGGAGCGCTTCAGGAAGCCTGTGGGGCTCACGAGCGGCTACCTGCCGGGGGAATGCATACGCGGGAAAATGCCGGTGGTGCTGCACGCATACAATTCTGTGTCAAATGGTTCCGTGGCATGGGCACCGAAAAGGATGGATGCCTACACGATGCCGCAGGTCTATGGCGCGGAGGCAACTCCCTGGCCGGCACAGTTGGCGGTGCACGAGTCGCGGCACATCAGCCAGATGCAGTTCGGGCTAAGCCATGCGCAGAGGCCTTTCGGATGGTTCTTCGGCGAGATGTGGAACGGGCTTACGGCCGGACTCTACACTGAGAACTCGCTGCTGGAGGGGGATGCGGTCATTGCAGAGACGGAACTGACACGCTCCGGACGCGGACGTAAGGCCGATTTTCTGAACTACTACATGGTTTGCTTCGACCAAGGCGACCTGCGCGACTGGGATCAGTGGAGGTTCGGCTCTCAGCGGAACTACACCCCTGACTGGTACGCGCTCGGCTATCTGACCTATGGCGGGCTGCGATGGATGTACGACAGGGACGACTACATGGCCGAGTATCTGGACTACGCTTCACGGCATCCTCTGAGGTTCGACGTGCGCGAGGTGGTTGCGAAACGGACGACAGGGAAAGACCTTGTTAACTCCTTCCCGGCGGTGCGCGACAGTGTGACGGCGGTGTGGCGTGCCGATGCCGAAAAGAGGCGGCCCTATATGGCTATGGAGCAGGTTACGGGAACGCCGAAGAAGCCTGCGGACTATGAGAGCCTGCTGGTTGTCGGGGATGAACTTTTTGCCGTAAAACACGGATATACAGATAATTACCAACTCATAAAGATTCAACTCCCAACGGATACGGATATATCAGAAAATGACGCGGACGACGACATATCCCCGAAAAATGATGCGGACGACGACATATCCCCGAAAAATGAGCCGACGTCGAGGAATATGTTTTCGGAAAGGTTCGTAACACATTTCGGGAGTTATGCCGGAGCACTGAAGCATTCGCCCGTAACGGACAGACTCTATTGGAGCGAATCGGTGTCCGACGCACGCTGGACGCTGAAATACACTTCACGAATCAGGAATATACGGGTTGATGGGAAGACGACGAAGAGTCTGACGAATAAGGGGTGGATGTATAATCCCGTGCCTTCGGAAAAATATGCGCATGCGGTTGCAGTCGAAAACCGTCCGAAAGGAGGCTCACGCCTGACGTTCATAAATCTGAAGAGCGGAAAACGTGAAATGGCGTTCGATGCGCCGGATTCGCTGCAATTCGTCGAGACGGCGTGGAGCGGAGACGAAGTCTATGTTTCGGGAATATCGGGAAACGGATTCGGAATATATCGACTCGACGTCGCTCCCGACCACCGCTACAATCTCGCGGGAGCATTCCGCAGTCCGAATGAGTTTTGTTACGAAGTCCCTGTCGGCGAGTTCTTTTGGGAAAAGGTGCTGGAACCGCAGCCTGTGCAGATAAAGAACCTGCAGAGCGGGAAAAGGCAGTCCGGTGAAAGCGCTAGGAAGGCCGGAGAAGAAGAGTTTGTGCTTCTTTTCACCTCCGACAGGACAGGAGTCAATGAACTCTATAGCCTCAATCCGGCGGACGGTACGCTGCGGCAGCTGACCTCGACGCGCTACGGAGCCTCTGACTATCAGTTTGACGAGGATGGCAGATGGCTCTACTATTCCTCGCAGACGACAAGGGGAAAGATGATTTTCCGAACGGCCGCCGACGAACTCTTCAACAAAGAGGCGGATTGGAATGAACGCTACAGTTGGCCAATAGCGGAAAAGCTCTCGGAGCAGGCGCGAAGACGGGCCGAGAAACTCTACGGGAATGCGGAACTGCTTGAGACAGAGGCTGCACGGGCCGACACCATGACACTGTCCAAGCCCCGCAGATACCACAAGATTCCGCAGATGTTCCGCGTACACTCGTGGGCACCGTTCTATGCCAATATCCCCGTACTGATGAATGCCAACGATTTGGGAGACAACATCTTCGACTATGTAAACCTCGGAGCGACGGCGGTTCTCCAGAACCAGCTCGGCACATTTTCCGGCATTGTCGGATACTCGGCGCATAAGGACCCCTATGACAAGGCACGCTGGAGACATTCCGCGCATCTCAACCTCAAGTACACGGGGCTATATCCAGTCTTTGAACTCAATATCGACTTCAACGACAGGGCGGCGCGGCAAAGCGGCATCGCACTCCACCAGGTGTCAGACAACGCCTATTCCATCACCATGCGCTCCGAGGCACATCCTTCGGTCCCGAACATCTCAGGAAGCATCAGCGCATACATCCCGTTCAAGTTCTCCTCTGGCGGCTGGAGCAGGGGCTTCACCCCGCGCGTAAGCTACTACATAAGCAACGACCGCCGAGACGCCAACGCATACATTTTCAAAAAAGCAGGCATTGTCTCTGACGGTAAGACCGTCACGCCTGAGGGTGTTTCAATGCTTTGGGTGCCGGAGCGCAAGATGAAGTCGTTCAAGAACTTGCCGGCACAAAACCTCACTGCCTCGGCAAGTCTCTACGGAATTCTTCCTGTGAACAATTCGGGGGTTTTCCCGCGCTGGGGCGGTGGCGTCCAGGCGGGACTGAGCTACCCTCTCGGAATGACCCACTGGTATTCTCCAGCAGCATTCGGCTATGCCTACGGCTACTTTCCAGGAGCCGTTCCCGAGCAGGGGCTCAAGCTCACCGGGATGTGGCAGGGACAGATGCCTACACGCGAAAAGGGCAGGCTCTACACCGGTGCCCCTTTCAGCACCTCGGCCTTGAACATCCTCCCGCGCGGCATCCAGGAGGCGTCGCTTCGCTCCGCCCTCGTCCAGCACACCGAAAGCCTCGCGAAGTTCACCGCCGACTATGCCATTCCCATCTACGTCGGCGACCGCTCCCTCCTCTGGAGCTGTCTCTACGTCCGCCGTCTATTGCTGACCCCGCATTTCGACTGCACCCTCTTCAGCAACTCAGCGCTCGGACTCGGCAGCGGCCCCGGCGCCCTGATGACCTACGGCTTCGACTTGGCACTCGACATCCAGTGCATACTCTGGCTCACCATCCCATGCACACTCGGAGTCAGCGTCAATTTCAACGGTGCCCCCGACTGGAACGGCCTCACAACCGTCGGCAAGGCCCTCGGCATCCCGAACATCTCGAAGTTCTACATCGGCCCAGTCCTCAGCATCAATATGTTCTGACAGTACAGAAAAAAATAAAAGATAAATACACTAAAAACAACTTTTTATGAAACACAATTGCATTGCATCGGCTCTTGCCGCCTTCTTGCTCTTTTCTTCACTTGCCTTTGCGGGCGAAAGAGTAGCGGTTTGGCCGAAGGGCAAGATGCCTCACAGGCAGGAAAATCAGATTGCCGCGATGACGGACGAGGCCGCCCAGAAGGGATTCAAGGCAGACAAGCATCGCACGGCCTACATTGAATGGTACGACGCCCCGAAGGCGGATGTGCGCAACGGAGCCTGTATGATTCTCATTTCAGGAGGAGGTTATAACAGCTGCTGCGACGTGAAACTCGTGGCCGGCTGGGCGGAAAAACTGACCGCGCTCGGCTTCCAGTGCGTGAATTTTGTCTACCGCACCCCGCGGCCGACAGGTCTCCCTATCTGGCAGACGGCCTGGGAAGACGGGCAGAGGGCTGTCCGTATGGTTCGCAAAGACGCGGAAAAGCGTGGCTTTGACCCGGAGAAAATCGGAACAATCTCAATGTCGGCAGGTTCACACCTTGCGCTGCTTCTTGGAACATCCTCACAGACAAAGGCTTATGAGCCGGTGGATGCGCTGGACAGCATTCCTTGCCACATAAACTGGGCGATTGTCAACGCTCCGGCATACGCCACAACGGACGGGGAAACCGGCACTCCTGCCACACGGGAAGGCTACGGAACTGACGTAAGGCTCAGTTCTGTCTTTAAGTTCGACGAAAAAACCTGCCCGATGAGTCTGCACCACGGCGGATTGGACCCCTACACCCCAACGGCTTCCACCCTGGTCTACAGGCAGTTGCGTCGTATGAATATTCCGGCGGAACTTCATCTCTATCCGGACAAGGGACACGGCGCATTTGGCTTCGACCGTGCTGTGGAATTTATGAGACAGATGGGGTATATGGGGCCGGTGCCCGCTGAAGTGCCGATTATGGACGTGTATTCTTCCGACGAGGACAGGGCCGAGGTTATAAGAGAGAATGTATGGCCGGAGGGAATGATGCCAAATGAGCAGGAGAAACAGTGCACGCCTTATATTGAGTGGCACATCCCGGCGAAGCTCACGACCACAGCCATTCAAATCATCTACTCCGGAGGTTCGTATCAGGGCAACGACCCTAACGGATTCGAAGTTGCGCCGGCTCGCCGCTACCTCAACAGCAAGGGAATGACGGTAGTCACTCTCAAATACCGCACACCGCGTCCGGAAGGCCTGTCCAAGCACACCACGGCGTGGGAAGACCTCCAGCGCACGATAAAGATTGTCCGCAGCGAGGCTGCTTCGAGGGGGCTTGACCCGGACAGAATCGGAATCATGGGCAGCTCGGCCGGCGGACACCTCACGCTTATGGGCGTGACATCGTCCCTCCATAAATCCTATCTTCCAAAGGATGACATCGACAAACTCTCCTGCAGCGTCCAATGGGGAATCGGTATCTACCCGGCATACGCGCTCACCGACGGAATCGACCGAAACAACACCGGCGGTGGAAATGAAGACGATGCAGTTCTTGTCCCGGAATTCAGTTTCGACCTCAAGACGGCTCCGATGCTGTTCATTCACGGCGACGCAGACGGTTGGGCCTCGATGAATTCAGTGAAATGCTGGGAGAAGATGAGGGCGATGGGCATTCAGTCAGAACTCCACACCCTCGCTCTGCGCGGACACTGTTTTCAGCGCAGCTGCTCTCCAGGCACGGGAAGCTACACCCACCTCGACCGCATCTGGGAGTTCCTCACTGCGAAAGGGTACAACAAATAGCTCCCTCATTCTGACATATTCGAGGACGACATAGCGGTTCTCAAACTCAAGCAGAACCTAGTAACGATTCTCAACAATAACAAACTTCGCCAAATGACACTATTTTTAGCGGTATTTGGCGAAGTTTCATTGTGATACTTTGCCAAACAGAGTATTTTTTATACCTTTGTGGCAAAGTTTGACCATTATGAGCGAAATTATTGCACGAAGAAAGGAACAGGATGACCTGAAGAGACTGTATGAAGACAAACATCCGGAATTTACCGTAGTATATGGAAGGCGACGGGTTGGAAAGACATTTCTGATAAGACAATTCTTTCGGGACAACTTCGCGTTTTTTCACACGGCACTATCTCCGTATGAGGACATTTCTCCGGAACAGCTCAACAAACAGCAGCTTATCAATTTTCAAGTCTCTTTGGTCAAATACGGGGACGACAATACATTGCCGCCGACAAACTGGATAGAGGCATTCTCCCGTTTGGAGGCCTTGTTAGAGAAAAAGTCGGACGGCACAAGAATGGTTGTATTTTTGGACGAGTTACCGTGGCTTGATGTGCAAAAATCCGGTTTCATCCCCGCCTTCGAACATTTTTGGAACAGCTGGGGGTCGTCCAGAGACGATTTTATGCTTATAGTATGCGGCTCGGCGACATCGTGGATAATGGACAATCTTATGAACAATAAAGGCGGGCTGTACGGACGCGTGACGAGCGAGATACACCTTCACCCGATGACTGTCGCCGAATGTTCGGAATTTCTGACATATAGGAACATTGAGTTCAGCCTTTACGATATAATTCAATGTTATATGATATTAGGCGGAATACCTTATTATATGAATATGCTGAGAAAAGACCTCAGCCTTGCCGCCAACATAGACTTGCTGTTTTTCAATAAGGACAGCCGGCTTGCAAACGAGTTCGACCGCCTGATGGGTTCCCTATTCAAGCATCCGGAAAATTACATCAAGGCAGTACGGCTTTTGAGCGGAAGACGCATCGGCTACACAAGGGGGGAAATAGCTTCAGAGACCGGCATCAAATCTGGAGGTGGGCTAACAACCATTCTGAAGGCATTGGAAGAAAGCGATTTCATAACATCCTATCGTCCGTTGATTTCGAATACGCGGGAAATGAGATACAGACTGACGGACAACTTCATATTGTTTTACTTGAAGTTTTCAGAAGGGAAAAAGGCCAAAGGGGACGGATATTGGTCTAGGTTCGAGAATACTTCAGAACTGAAATCCTGGCGAGGACTTGCATTCGAAAACCTGTGCTTCAACCATATTCCACAGATTAAGAATGCTTTGGGAATTTCCGGAGTCTATACGGAAACATCCTGCTGCATATTTTCCGGAAATGACGGCAACCGTGGAGCACAGATTGACCTCCTGATTGACAGGGATGACAGAATAATGAATCTATGTGAACTAAAATTCTCCGAAACGGAATATGTCATAGACAAAGACGAGGAAGAAAAGCTCAGGAACAGAAAACAAAGGCTCTATGAAGAGTCCAAGACAAAAAAAGCCATACATCTCACTCTGATAACAACATACGCTCTGAAACAGAACAAATACTCAGGGATAGTTCAGAACGTGATTACAGCGGAGCAACTGATGTCAGTTTAACCAAACTTCGCCAAATGACACTATTTTTAGCGGCATTTGGCGAAGTTTCATTGTGATACTTTGCCGAAATCAGGACATCTTCACCGGAAGGATGAAGCCGTTTTCGTCAAATTCGAGACGGTCGATGCAGACCACGCGGTTGTCTCCGTCGGTGGAGCCGAGCGGATGGCGGTGGTAGATGATGTAGAAATCATCGCCACGCCGCACTACGCTGTGATGTCCGGCACCTGTCCCGTGTTCCGGGTCACTTTCCAGAATGGTTCCTATTCTTTCAAACGGGCCGTATGGAGTGTCGGAAATGGAGTAGGCGACACGGTAGTTGTCCGCGCGCCATTGTCCCTCGCTCCACATAAAATAGAACTTTCCGTCACGCTGGATCATAAACGGTCCTTCTACATAACCCTCAGGCGTAACCTCCCGGAACAGCCTTCCGTCTTCGAACGGAACGAGGGATGTGAAATCATCCGCGAGCCGGACGAGATTGCAGTGTCCCCAACCGCCGTAGAACATCAGCCAGTCACCGGAAGCCGGGTCCTGATAGACAAACTGGTCGATAGGCTGGGCACCGTTGACGATGTCGTTCAGGAGCGGTTTGCCGAGAAGGTCGCGAAAAGGGCCTTCGGGTTTGTCAGACACAGCTACGCCAATGCCGCCCGCATCTCCTTCATAGACATCGTTGCACGCGAAGAAAAGGAAGAACTTTCCGTCTTTATGCACGATTGCGGGTGCCCAAAGAGCCTTCTGGAGCCAGCTTATCTCTTTGTTGGTGATGATGTTGCTGTGCTTGGTCCAGGTCTTGAGGTCTTTGGAGGAGAAGGCGTCCATATAGAGCTGCTGCTCAAAAGGATGCGATGCAGTGGGATATATCCACAGTTCATCTCCAATCATTATCCCCTCAGGGTCGGCATACTGCCCTTCGAAAAGCGGGTTTGTCCATCCCGTCCATTCCGTTGTTTTCGGTGCACAGGCGGGTGCTACGATAAAAGAGATTGCCGCGAATAATAGAATTTTTCTGAATTTCATACATTTTGTGTTTACTAAAGTGGCTGAAACCGCTGTGTGGAATCAGCCACTTTCAGTTACTGATCAATCTGTCAGTTTAGAGTCAAGGCAGCTATCAGTTGCCCTGGTATGAGCCCGGCCACCATGCGGCGCCACGCTGATTGCCGTAGCCGTCTTTATCGAAAGCCCCGATGGAGTCGAGCCAGCCGAAGAAGTCCTCGCCAACCTTGGCATAGTCATAGACTTCCTTGTTTCCGGCCATAACCTTTCCATTCATGGTATTACTGCATGATTTGATGGCTGCGCGAACATCTGCGTCGGAAAGTTTCGTGAAAGATGTCGTGCCGTTCCACTGGTATTTCATGGAAGCTTCTTCCCACGAGAGATTCAGCGCCGATGCAGAAGCGACATTGGCAATAGTTTGGTCATTTGAAGATGACACAAATTGCCCGTTGCCGGCATTCACCGCACCAATGAGAACGTTTCCACCAAGACTCTTGAGAGCCTTGCCTGAATTCGGCATATCTACGGCTTTCTGCCCTCTTTCTTGAATGAGAAGGTTGTTTACAAGCATAGAACCATACTTTGGATCTGACTCGCAGCGTACCACTGCACCCCAGTTAGCCGCAGAGAGTGTGCTGCAGGCAACGAGCATTCCACCACCACCATTAACGACTCCGTTAGTCCCGGCACCAACGTCATTATGTGCAAAAGTCACATTGTAGAGACAGGCCATACCATCATTCACGTGAACCAACTGGCCAAATCCTCCGCTGAAGGTGTTGTTCACGAAACGGCATGCATTCATATACACACGGCTCATGTTATTTGCTGAGCGGATAAGCCCTCGGGCATCTTTTCCTGCACGACAACCGTCAAACAAGACGTTATCCAGCCTTAACAGTCCTTTGTAAATAAGAAGAACCGGTATCTGATTGGCCGCATCAGAAACGCAACTCTTGAACTTGCAGTTCGTGAAATTTCCCCTGGCATCTCCGGAGCCTCCGGCCGCTAACATGATGCAACCTTCACCGCTGCCCTTCAAATTCGCGAACGTGATGCCGTCGAACGTAGGCTCCGTCTGATTGCCGAGGGTGAAGAGACGGTTTGTGCCTTTTCCGTCAAAGACAGTTTCATTTTTGGCAACATCGCGCTTGCTTACATCGGTTCCTGTGCTTGCAGGGTCATAACCGCCAAATACATTGAACTTGACCCTGCGCGGATAACCATTAAATTCAATCTTGCGTTCTGTTACCGCATAGTTTCCTCCGGCGAAATAGAAATTCCTGCCTTCAAGCTTAATCGCATTGTTGTTTGAATCATTCTCGTTCTGTTTGATATAATCAAGGAACTCTGTGATGTTGAACGCATTCTCCCAGGAAGAACCGTCCTTTCCGCCAGCAGCATCTGCCTTGACGAAAATGTTGCGTATAGACTCATCGAGTTCGAGTTTGATTTTTCTTATCCGTCCGGCATTGAAGGTTATGTCCTTAAGATTCCTCGTCGCGGAGATTGTTCCGTGATTTGTCGTCACCTCCACAGAGATGGTTCCGGTCACAGTCTGAGGAGCAACGGCAATAGCGTTCCAACCGTGTCCTCCTGCTACTATCATCTCTTTGTGGCTGCCATTGTCATAAACATTCTTGCACAGAATTTCGACTTCGCTCTTTCCTGTGCCCTCCTTTAGTTCAAGCTTTCCAGTCTTTGCGTTAAGATAATACTCTCCGCCGAAGGAAATGCAGTCGGAAGAGAATTTTACCTTCGTCACTTCCATCGGAGCCAGAGAAAGCTTATTTGCTATCTCCACCTCGATTATGGAAACGGCGTTGTGCATAGTAAGTTGCGGAACATCAAAGCCGGTCGCCTGTGCCGTGCCATAAAGAGGCATAGTCTCAAGGTGTGCCTTGTTTCCGTTTCTTTTCTGCTCGGGAGTGTAGAGAGAATAGGCCTTTTTGACAGAGGCACCATTAACGCTTTCATACAGCCAACCTTCAGAATCCATAGTCAGGCCGGACTCGAACGGGAAGACAGCCGTGTAATCATAAGCCTTTCCCTCCTCCGGAGTGAACTCCGTGGTGTAGAATGTGTTACCTTGCTTATTCCACGCTGCACCCTCAATCGGAGCAAATTTGAATTCGTATGAGTTTTCTGAAGAAGCAAAGACATTCAGAGCATCGCCCGCGTTCCAAACAAGTTGATTCCCGTCAAAAAGGGCTTTGGACCGAGCGTCACCGTCATTCTCTTCTGACGCAGATGCTACAAGTGAGAACGTTGCGCCCTCAATAGGAGCGACATAATCATTGCGGGAGGCTCCTGGTGTTGGCTCCTCAATCTTTTCCGTACAAGAGGAAATTGCTGCCACCAAAACTGCAGCCATAATGTAATTAAGCTTTTTCATCGTCAATCCTCCATTATAATTCATCATCATAATCGTAGGAATCAATCCCTACACCATACTGTTTAGGGTCAGATGTCGCAAAACCGCACTCTGCGGCAACATCGGTAATCATCATTTCGGGTGACTTGTAATCCTGCCCCCCCCTGTCGTTTTTGTGTGTTATAGACATAATTACGTAGTTTTTATGGAGTATGCCCCAAAAGCCGTAACGGCCATCGAGAGCATACCCCGAAGGTTTGTTTATTTATTTGCCTTGGTATGAGCCCGGCCATACGGCTGAGCTGTTTCCGTAGATATCGAAAGCATTGATGCTGTCGAGCCAGCCCAGGAAGTCCTCGCCCGCCTTGCTGCCGTCATAGACCTCGGTGGAACCGGCATAGAGTTTTCCGGTGTTGGCGTTGCTGTATGACTTGATTGCAGAGCGGAGCTGTTCGAGCGTGAACTTCGTGAGGGTCGTAGTTCCGTTCCAGAGATAGTAACGAGAGGTGGAGTCCCATTTGAAGGAAAGTGCCGAAGCCGCAGCCCTGTTGGCGAATGTGTCATCATTTGATGAAGCCTCATATTGGCTGTTGACATTGATGCCTCCGACAATCACGTTGCCGCCGAGGGACTTCAGTTTTCTGCCGGACGACGACATATCAATGGCTGCCTTGTCCTGTTCCTGGATGATGAGACTGTTCACGAGGCGGGAACCGCTCTTCGGGTCTGATTCGCAGCGGATTGCAGGATTGGCGTTGGACGCTACGATTGTGCTTGACGCAATGAGCATTCCGCCGGCTCCGTTCACGACACCGATTGTGCCGCAGCCCGAGTCATTCCCCGGGAAGGTTACATTGTGAAGACAAACATTGCCTCCGAAATCATTAAGATGCACAAGTTCACCGAATCCGCCTCCACCGTAAGTATTCTTGATAAAAGTGCAGGCATTGAGATAAACCCTACTCTCCTTCTGGGCGAGACGAATGAGTCCACGAGGGCCGCCATTGCCATCTGCACGGCACTCGTCGAAGACTACATTGTTGAGTTTTGCAAGGCCCTTTCTGACCATCAGTACAGGATTCTGACCACCGGTTCCGGTACATTTGCGGAATGTGCAGTTTGTGAAGTTGACGCGGGAATCACCGGACCCTCCGGATGCCAACATGATGCAGCCTTCACTGCTGCTCTTCAAGTTCGCGAAAGTAATGCCGTCGAACGTCAGTTCTGTCTGGTTGCCGAGGGTGAAGAAGCGGTTGTTTCCGCTTCCGTCGAACACTGTTTCAGAGTTCCTGCCGCTGACGTCTGTACCTTTGCTTGCAGGGTCGTAACCGCCGTGCACACGGAATTTCACTCTTGAACCGTAGCCTGAGTATTCCACTTTTATATCCTCTACGGAATAGGTTCCGCCGATAAAGTAGAAGTCCCTGTCGTCCACATTGTCGGCATTTTCATCAGACTCTGCCTGACTGCCTTTTTTCTGCTTTATCATCTTGAGGAACTCAGCCATTCCCATTGCGTTCTCCCAAGAGAGACCGTCTCCGGTTCCGGATACCACCGGCTTCACAAAGTAAGGAAGGAGCGGCACTTTCTCCGCATCGCCTCCCGGAATGAGTTTTGTGCCTTCATCCCACGGAGCCACAGATGGTGAGTCAATTGAAACGATTGTTCCTGAGATGTTTATGTTCATATCATACCTGAAACCCTTTTTGAGTTCAGGCACTCCGGTCAATGTGATATCCTTACCGTCGTAGTTGAAGGTGACGAACACCTTTGAGTCGTCAGCCTCGGAAGGGACGATAATCGCGGTGTATGCGGTCCCATTCTGTCCGGGAACGGCGCCTTCAGCAGTCACAATATAAGGGCTGACATACATCCTGTACGAGTTCGGCTGCCCCTCGGTGAATCCTGTCGAGGTCCACACGCGGAATCCCTGAACGCGGGCGCTGCCTTCAATTCCGGACAGCGTGAAGCTGACCTTAGCCATCTGCCTTTCCATTTTCAGGTGAAGGCTTCCGTCGCCCGTCTTGACCGCATCGGCAACTGTGCAGGTCATATAATCAGCCGCAGCAAGACGATCTGCCGTGCGCTGCGAAGACTGGAGTTCAAAGTTGCCGAAAGTCGTCGATGTCTCCTTGGCTGGGTAGAATGCCGAATAGCTGACCGGAGCGGAACCCCAACGCAGATAATAATAGTCTGTCGTCTTCCAGCCTTTGTCGGTCAGTTTGTATGTCACGTGACCGTCGTTGCAGAGAAGGGCAATCATATCACCCTTATTGAACTCTGTCTCTTTCCCATCCGTAATCGGATTTGACTTCGTGTATGGAGAAGCTATTTCCGGTATTATGTGTATGGCACGATCGTCACTGTCGAACGAAAGCTGCACTTTTTCTTTCTCGCAAGAAGAAAACGCAAGTGTCGCTGCAAGAACGGCCATCAATTTTGATATTCCTGATTTCATAGTCATTTCCCTATTATTTTGTGGTTATTGACATTTGGCCGGAAGAGGCCGATTTTGTTGTTGAAATGTTGATTGTCAGCTCGGCTGTCTTGCCGGGGGCGAGTGTCACATCGGACGCTGATGCCCAGACATACTGGCGCTTGTTATAAGTTGCCTTAACCGAGAGTGAACCGGCCGAAACAGTCTGCGGCACAGTGATGAGTTCATAAGAGCTCTCTCCGACATTAGGGAACATATTGACAGGAGCGCCGCCGGCAACAACCACCGGTGAATCCGCGCTGAGGTCGCATTTACCCTCCGCCTTGAGTCCTCCGACAGAAAGAGATGCAATTTTCGACGTCACAACAGGAGCGCCGTCCAGGGTGAGTTTGACAATCAGCCTTGTGTTGAGGTGGCCGAGTCTAAGTTGAATCTTGCCGTCAGAAAGGTCTTCAGATGGGTTAACGCTGCCTTTCCAAAGCACGAAGTCAGCTGCGCCGAGTTCTGCTGCTGTCGCCTGATTGCTTGGGCAAGACACAGCGACGGAGCCGTCAACCACGTCTGCATAAGGGGCATACGCAGTGACTGTCACTGTCGTACCCTTGCCGTCCCACAACATGGTCTCTCCGTCCTCGGCAATATATTCGTTCCCGCGAAGAATCATTTTCTTGTTGTAAGAATAGATTCCTTCCGGATTTGTGAGAATAAAACCGAACGATTCAGGACGGCTGAGGGTATTCGCATCGGAGAAAGGAGTGGCTGATACGCTGAAACGCAGAGTCCGGGACGCCCCGCCCTCAAGGCACGGGTCGTATGCTCCAGGGAGGAGTTTGGCAGGATTTCTCGACTTGCCGCGACCGTCCACTGCAAAACCATCGCACCACTCTGTGAAGACAGTTCCGATTTCTGCTACAGGACATGCCTCCGGTTTGAATCCTCGTGCGTAACCCTCGATTTCTGATGCCGTAGCGAATGTTCCGAGGGAAATCTTGGAATGATCCCAAGTGTAGGTTCCTTCCGCCAGAGAGCCGAAATTCTTAAGGTCTGTGTCGTATGTGACATCTGAAGCAGCGCTTTGGAGTGCTCCGGCCACCTTGTTGAATATGTTGTGACCGCCTGAAACCGCGACTCTTCCGTTTCCGTTGAGGAGGAAGCCCGGAGCGCCGTTAGTGTTCAGGCTTATGTTGTTCGCGAAGAAAGAAGCGTTTCTTGCGTCGGATTCGCAGCGGATTCCGGCTGTAGTGTCATCTGAAATTATCGTAGAGTTGAGAACCAGCATTGCTCCGCCACCGTTGACGGTTCCGCCCGCTCCCTGATTACCCACAGCGTTTAAGCAGAAAGTCGAATTATTTACGCAGATTGTTCCGGAAGAAAGCTGCAGACCTGAGCCCCAGTCGCTCCTGACGCTGTTGTCGTGAACGCTGCATTTGTCGAGGAACAGGATGGCGTTGTCGCTGTTGCATCTGAGCGCACCACCTCTCGAAACTCCTGAGCATCCGCTGAGTTCGCAAGCTTTGAGTCTTGCCTGTCCCGCCTTGACATAGACTGCGGCACCTCCGGCATAGCCAGGGGTGGTGGCTGCACTCACGCAATCCTCAAAACGGCAATTTACGAATTCTACCCAAGTATCGGCATCGCCGTCAACAAAGACTCCGGCTCCGCTCTTCTGTGAGGAAGCAGTCTTTTCGTTGATGTAGCCGCTGCGGAATACGATTCCGTCAAAAGAAGAGGTTCCTCCGAGGATGCAGAGAAGTCCGCAGTCTCCCTCGTCGGCTCTTTTGTTTTTGTTCACGTCGCCGCTGAATACTGTCGTATGATTTGCCACATCCCGCGAATTTAGGTCAGTGCCTTTGCTCAGAATGCTGTATCCGCCCATTACGGAACCGATTTTCTTCCTTATCTCCGGACCGAAAACGGAACCGCCTGACATATAATAGTCACCCTCGGCAAGATAGATTTTAGCCTTTGACAAATCCGTCTGGTCTGAAAGAAGGCTCAGGAATGTGTCCGCGTCGATGGCGTTATCCCACGATGTGCCGTCCATTTCTCCCTCACCATACGGAGTTACGAATATGGCAGTTTCCTTGTTCCCTCCGAAGTCTTCGTCATCAAGGCTATCATCGCTTGAGGACGCAGAAGGAGGCGGAACCATCTGATATGTCTTCTGACAAGCGCCGGCTCCCAAAAGGGAGAGGGCGGCGATTGTCATAATAAATGTTCTTCTTATATTCATAGTTATATTTCCTTATCTGTTAATGTCTTCATATCCCGGGTTTTGCTTGAGATATTTGTTCTGTTCCAAAGCCTGACGGGAAATAGGGAAAATTTCATAGTGTGTGTCGGAATCCTTCGGTTTGTCCCACCAAGCCTCCTGGAATCTTCCGAAACGAATCAAGTCTGTCCTGCGGCGTCCTTCCTGAATGAATTCCCGCCCCCATTCGTCGAGCATCTCTTCAAGATCGAGTTTTACGCTGCCCTCAGGCTGATAGGCTATTGATGAGTTGAAATCGGTATAGTTCCTCTTCCTGACCTGGTTGAGAAGCTTACCTGCCTCGTCAGCCTTGCCGGTGCGGAGAAGCGCCTCTGCCTCTGAGTAGTAAATTTCCGTATAGCGGATGAGAGTGAGGTCAGACTCGATGTAGTAGCCTCCGGTGAAGGAGTAGAACGGATATTTCACGCAGAAAAGGCAAGAGTTGAAGTCGCCGTTTCCGAGTTTGGATTCCTTGCCGGGGCCGACAATGACACCCTCTTCTCCCTTGTTAAGGAACTGACCCACCTGGTCGCGGAGATAGATTACATACTGGTTGTCCGGATTCATCGCATAGCCGGATGCGGTCTTTGAAGAAGGAATTTTACCCTCAAGGAAAAACATTCCTTCGCGGGTGTTCACACTTGTGTTCCTATATTGTACCCAGCGTTTGTCACCGGCATATTTCTGGAACTTCTGTGAAGGCATTCCAAGTTTGTAGTCGAAAAGCTGACGCGGATTCTGGTTGTCGTAGCTCGGCGACAGAGCATATTTAGGGTTTCTCTCGCCATTACCCTCGACACCGAGATAGTTGGCGCAGCCATAAGGAAGACAACGTCCGTAGAAAGTGCGTTTATCGTTCTGCATGTGCCAGCTTTTGGTCGTGTAGGAAGCAGGGAAACCAAAGATGACTTCGTTGCAGTTTTCATTGTTCCAGTCAAACGGCTCCCACCAGTTCTCGGCAAGGCTGTAATCTCCGAATTCTCCTCCACGGATTCTGCGGCACCAGCTGATGCAGTCATCATAATGGTCAACGCCTATCCATTTCTCGGCATTGAGGTAGAGTCGTACAAGGAGTGCGGCTGCGGCGCCTTTGGTGAACGAACCCTGAGTGGCACCCGGACCGGATGTTCCGACTTTGGCCGGAAGGAAGTTCACGCCCTCCTTGAGCTCCGATTCAATGAACTCGAACAATTTTTCCGGCGTCACCTGTGCCCTGTTTTCAGGAAGATTGTTCACTGAGGCATCAGATGTCGTGGTGAGGATGCAGTTTCTGTAGCCGTTGAGAAGCCGCAGATAGAGATAGGCTCTCATCGTACGGAGCTGCCCTTTGAAAGCCTCGAATTCAGCTTCCGTAAGCGAGAACTTTGAAGGGTCGAGTTTCGTGAGGTCGTCAAGAACGAGATTGCACTGCCCGATGCCGGTGTAGCAGGCGTTCCACTCTCCGGTCCAGCTCCAACTGTCTTCAATGCTGCTCCAGTTGTGGCGGTGGAGTATCTCCCACTTTCCGCCGTCATACCACCAGGTTCCCCTTGTCGGGGTGATGAAATGGTCGCCGGTCAGTTCCTCGTGCTCATAGAAGTCATACTCACTGCAATAGACGTGTTCAAATGGACGAAAAACAGCTTGAATGACATCGGCCTTCGTGTTATAGTAGTTGTTGGTCATCACCTGGTCGTAGACCGTCTCGCTGAGGTCCGTGCAGGCTGATGCTCCGATAATTACGGCTGCAAGAGCCGAAAACCTTATGATATTTTTCATTTTCCTCATAGTTTTAGAAGCCTATCTGAACTCCGAATATAAACTGGAATGCCGAAGGATAGTAGTTGTACGAGCCTCCGAAAGTTCCCGGTGTGAGGCCGTTCACCTCATAAGTTGAAGGGTCCACGCCTTCGAAACGGGTCAGTGTGTAGAGATTTCTCGCTGTTCCGTAAACCCTGAAGCTGTCGATGAACTTCCGGTTGAGACGGAGAGTGTAGCCGAGGGTTATGTAGTCGAGCTTGAGATAGTCACCTTTCTCGATGAAATAGTCTGTGATGACATTCAGACCTGTCTTGATGTGGGCATTTTTAGAATATGCCTTTGTGAGGACATTTCCTGTCATTCCCTGAAGTCCGAAATAGAAGTCGTGGACGTTGAAAATGTCGAATCCGGCTGCTCCCGTGAATGCAACGGCAAGGTCGAAGTTGCGCCAGGTAAAACTGTGGGTCATACTGCCCGTGAATTTCGGGAGACCGTTTCCTGTCACGCACTTATCCTCCTCGGACCCTTCCGCAACAGGAATGATGTTGTCGTTATGGTCGTATATGAGCCAGTTTCCCGCCTTGTCCACACCGGCATACCTCCATGTGTAGTAGTTTCCGATGCGCTGTCCTTCCTCAATTCTCTGGAGATATCCAGGGTTGTTCGGATTGGACATCGTGCAGACATTATAGTATTTCTGTCCCTGATAAATGTCGTTGGAGAAACTTACGAAGCGGTTGTCATTGGTGGCTCCGACGAGGGTGAAACTCCAGCTGAAATTATCCTTCCTTATGGCGTCAACATTGATATCAAACTCGAATCCGCTGTTGCGGAGGGTTCCGACATTGGTGAATATCGTCGTGAAAAGATGTGGTGGAACAGGGACGTTGTAATCGCCCAGCAAATCGGACTGCCTGCGGATGAAGTAGTTGAGCGAACCGCTGATGCGATGGTTGAGCACAGAGAAGTCAACACCGATGTTCTGGTTGTGTCCCTTTTCCCAACGAAGTTCTGTGTTCACGTTCTTGGACGGTCCCCATACGTGGAAGCTTGTTCCGTTGTATTGGTAATATCCGAATGCGCGGTAGGTCGCAAGTGAGTTGTAACTTCCGAAATCCTGGTTTCCGGTGACACCATAGTCATATCTGAACTTGAGGTCATTGAGCCAAGATGAAGCCCAGGCCATAAACGGCTCGTCAGAAAGTCTCCATCCCACAGAAACAGCCGGGAAGTTACCCCATTTGTGGTTCTGTCCGAACTTTGAAGAGCCCTCGTGACGAAGGGAAACTGACAGGAGGTAACGCTCTTTCCAGTCGTAATTCAATCGTCCGTAGAACGATATGAGCTTGCTGTCGTTTTTGTAGGAGCCAAGGCAAATCTGTCCTTCTTTCGATGCCCATTCTCCCGCACCGAGGTTGTTATAGCCGAGTCCGTCGGAAGTGAAATCCTGGTTGCTTGCGGACAGTCCGGAATTGACGACATAGAAATAACTGTAACCGGCCATTGCCCTGAGACGATGGTCTCCGAACTGTGCGCTGAAATTTGTCACCCAATCAAAATTGATTTGGGATGATTTGTCGAACGCCCTTGAGGCATCACCCTTAATCTTGTCATTCTGATGCCACGAAATTGTCGAAGGCGCGAAATATCCGCCGAATTTATCCACCTCATATCCAGAAACCGTAGCCTTTGAAGTGAGGCTGAAATCGGGATGTTTCGGAGTGAAGAGCGGAAGAAGGTTTATCTGGGCGCCCGCATTCCATTCGAGGAGCTTTATTTCCGTGTCGTTGCGAACCTGTGTCATAGATTCGACGACGTTGGAATAGTTCGATCCTGCCGGGAAATGATAGAATCCGTTGGATGTCGTTTCGTCATATATCGGAGCCGTCGGGTTTAACACAAGGACGTTTGAATATGACCCGGTCATCTTGTTGCGTTTTATAATTCTCGGGGTCAGATTAGCCGTGAAAGTGAAGAGTCCGCCTTTCGTGGTGTGGTTCACTCCGGCTCTCGCTCCGTATTCGCGACGGTCTGAGCTCAGGTCAATACCTCGTGCATAACGGTAGTCGGCAGTAACACGGTAGTTGGTCTTTGCATTGCCTCCGGAGACTGTGAGAGTGTGCAAGTGGTTGAATCCCAATCTCGTAGTGGCTTTGAACCAGTCGGAGCTTGCACCGAGGTCGTCGAGAGGATTGCTTACAGTCCTGTAGGCACGATACTGCTCGGCGGTCATCATTTCAAGTTCATTCTTTGGCGCATTCAGAGTCACTGTTCCGCTATAGGTCGTGTGGATGTTACCGTCCTTGCTTCCCTTTTTGAGGTTGACAAGAATGACACCGTTACTTCCTCTGGTTCCATAGATTGCAGATGCGGCACCGTCCTTGAGGACGTCGATGGACTCGATATCCGCAGGATTGATGTTGGTGAGGTCTCCTCCCGGGACACCGTCAACGACTACGAAAGGGCCATTGCCCGCGCTTCGTGACGACACACCACGAATCTGGATGCTTCCGATGTTGTTCGGGTCTGCAACCGCCGTGTTGGAAACGCTCACTCCGGAGACCTTGCCCTGGATGAGCATTGAGGCGTCAAGACTGCTGACGGAGCTGAAGTCCTTTGCTCCGATATGAGAGATGGCTGAGGTCATTTCCTTTCTTTTCATAGAGCCATAACCTACGACCACAACCTCATCAAGTGCAGTTGTTTCCGTTTCAAGAACAATCCTCAAATCTCCACCGCTGACATAGACTTTCTGCGATTTGAATCCGATTGAGGAAACTTCCAGAGTAGCTCCCTTTGGAGCATTGATTTCAAACACGCCGTCAATGTCAGTTACAACTCCTGTCTGAGTGCCATCGATGACAACACCTGCCTGAATCACCGGTTCTCCATTGGAGTCCACAACCACACCCTTCACCGGAGCGACCTGCGCAAAGGCAGAAATCGCAGAAAAAAGTGCGGCAAGGATAACCGGCAAAAGTTTTTTCTTATTCATGTTATTAGTATTTTAGTTTTTCGCGACGTCCGGATGGACGTATCTTTTGAATATTCTCACAGATTCTTACCTTCGGCCACGTTCGGATAGTGCGCGAACAAGCTTCTCCGGAGCGTCAGTCATTATCATCTTCACGTCCGGGAACAATGAAATAAGCTCGTCAAGCTGGGCTCCGTCTACATCATACTCGGGAATTTTGTTGTTAAGAACACTGAGCATACATACAGAGCAGAGCATGCCGTCTCGAACTGCGGTGCCAATGGCTGTGCTTCCGGAAGAAGGAGAGTAGCAGTACTGAACAAAATATGGTCCTTCAAGTCCCTTGAGAGGCTCATAAGCGGTTGCCCAAGTGTAGGCGTGCGCACGCGGAGAAATCGCGAGGACTTCCCTGCACTTTTCAACTGAATTGCAATAGAACCACACCTGCTCCATCATCCCAAGTTTTTCCACAACAGCCATAACCTCTGCGGTTGATGCCGTGCGTGGGGAGTAGTCGAGATCCACATAAATTTTTCCTCGGCAGGCCTTGAGGAACTCTTCGAGAGTAGGCATAGTCTCGTTTGTGACATTGCCGTTACGGTCGAGCAGCTTGTAGGATTTGATTTCCGCAAGAGTCAGGGAAGGAACGTCGCCCGCTCCATTGGTTGTCCTGTTGATTGAGAGGTCGTGGCAGATTACAATCTCGCCGTCCTTGGTGCGCTGAGTGTCACATTCCACCGCGTCTGCACCGGCTGCGATGGCAGCTTTTACCGCAGAAATTGAATTCTCGGGGACTGACGGATCTGTGGTGTGAGCCCTGTGGGTCATAACCCAGATTTTCTTGTAGGAAGGGTCTTTGAAGTTCCGTTGTGCGGAAGACAGGGCTTCCAGAGGATAACAACGGACCGTCTTGCTGTAGTCTTCGTCCAGAACTTCGGAAGACACGGTGAGCGTCCAGTCGGCACTTTCCGAATAGGCGTGAACTGCAGGGGCCGGAGTGACTGCCTCCACAGATGTGCCGTCACCGAAATTGACGGTAAAACTTGTGCCGGAGCCGACTCCTTTCAGATAGACATTTACATTTTCCTTGAGCATCACACGTGTCGGAGCTGACACAGATGGATTGACCGGGATCTCATTCTTTGGTGAACATCCCGCGATGAGAAAGGCGACGAGCGCCGCAATTGCTGTTTGCATTACTTTCGTGAAAGACATGGTTTATTAGTTTATCTTGGAAAAACTCCGGAACATCCGGCGCATTCCAATTTTATGCACGTCACAAAAGTAGGAATCAAATCGATACATTCTCCCGCCCTATTTCTGCAAAGGAAACCAAAAACGGTTCAGGGAAATACTATTTTATTGAATATCAAGCCGTTCCCTAATTTCAACAAATTAAACCAGGGAAATATATTTTGTTGCTTTTGAACAGTTTTTACAGTTCTTTGAGTATTCTTTCGAACTTTTCTTTCGAAATGGCGAGCTTCGAGTTTACAGCGGATCGCTTGTTATAAACAGTCTTTATCGAGTAGTGCAGAAGCTCGGAAATCTTTGCGCTTTCAGTGACTCCGAGCTTTATCATTGCGAATATTCTCAACTCTGTGTTCAATTTCTCGCTCTCCTTGAGAACTATGTGACATTCCGGTTTCAGGAGAGAGTTGAAGTCCTCAACGAAAGTCGGAAAAATGTCAAGAAATGCGGAGTCGAAACTGTCGTACATATGCCTGAGCTCGTCGTTTGTAATGTCACGGGACGGATTCGTAAGCTCGATTACATAGTTTGTGTTGCCACGCCTGAGGCTCGTGTTTATGCGTCCGCGGAAAGCAAGAAGCCGGTCGATGTAGGAGGAGTAGAGCTGGAAGAAACTGGCGATGTAGCCGTTGGAAATCCGGTTGGAGCGCTCCAGGCGGCGAGTGAGGACTCTGCCTTTCCGTATGAGTGCGACCATATAGCACAAGGCTCCTACAAGAAGTACGGCAAGTACAGAAAGCAGCGCCAGACTCAGTGTAAGCTGTCTTTTTTGCTCCAAAATCTGCTGCCGCAGCAACCTGTCCGTCTCCACAATCACATCCATCCCCAAAATCCTTCGTGTTCTTGAGCGGAACTTTATCATCGAAGAGTAGGAATATTCGGAGAACTTGTCAAGAATCCCGGCATCCACAGAGTTTCGTAGCATATACGAAATCTTAGTAAATGCGGCGACATCCTGATTTGAGTTTTCAAGGTCGATAATGGCTGCTCTCAGTAGACAATAAAGGCATTCTTCCTCATTCCCACCCATTTTCTCATATATCAGATTCCTTTCATAAAAGACGAACGACTCGGCAATCTCCCCTTTCGGTGCAAGTTCCATTCTTTTGCGGTTGCACTGCATCGCATAGTCATAATCATTGAGTATCAGAGCCTTCTTTTCCCGGGAACGAAGTCCGTATTCAGAATTCTCGGGCGCGTAGAAAATTACCGAATCCATATAAGAGCGGTACTTCTCCTCATACATATCCTGAAATTCGAGACGTGAACCGTCAACGTGGAAAAGTTCGTAACAGAGAAACTCCTTAGCCTCGAAATACTCAAAAAGAAGCGGGCGGGGGATGGATTTCCTGTTTATGGAGTCAATTATATCGCTGCTCTCCTTATAGTAGCCGAGTGTTGTCAGAATCCGGGATATACGGATAGCCGTCTTGACCTCCATATAATTGTCGGAGGCGTCTGAGGCCATTTTTGCGACAATCTTGAGTGTCGAGATGGTGGAGTCAGAGTCGAAATAGCTGTATTCGTATGCCACATCCAGCAACGCCTCCATCTGTTCGCGCCCCTCAAGCTTCTCGCACTCATCCTTTTTCATCTGAATCCTCGCAAGCTTGCGGTTCTCATAAACCTCAAGGCTGTCGAACCTGTTGACAAGTTCATTCAACAATGTCCGATTATCCGGTGAAAGAGGCTGAACCGCCGAACTGACGGCCAGCAAAGAAATCAATAAGGTGATAATTGTCATTATGCTGCGCCTCCTCCGACTGTCTGTTTCCTATGTTGATTATTTGACAAGTTCCAACAGATAGCCTCTCAGGTCGTCCCATCGGTAATACGGGCCTGAGACGGTGCGGAGTGCCGGAATGGTGGTCTCGACCTCGTTGCGGAGAAGCTTCACGAGGACATCACCCTTCCTGTTGCGGTAGAAAATCATCTGGAGGTTGGAAGCCATCGGCATATCGCGGAAACCATACCAAACGCCGTCGATTGCTTCCGCCATCTTGCGCTCCTCTTCCATTCCCTTGACACGCATTATGCTGAATAGAGGGCCAAGACCCGAATCGTGTCCGAAACGCAAATCTGCAACGCGATTGTTCCCCCGGACTGCCTCATCTGCCTTTTCGACAATGTCCCTGAGAATTCTTTTACCGATAAGGTCTCTCGTGCGATGGTTTTCTACACTTGAATTCATATAGTGATAGTAGCGGACGTCGTTGTAAGCCCAGAGAGCGTAGAGTTCCTCAGGGGTGAAATGACGGTAGATGTATGGGTCTTCAACATTCAGACATTGACCGGTGCTGCCGGCCCAGATGACATCGTAGAAGAAAGCGCAGGCGTCGCCGTTTTTCATATATTTGACTGCCTCACCAGGGTCTTTTGTCCAGGCTTTCAAAAGCCTCTCGGGATTGAGATTCGCATTGAGCACAGAGTCCATAATGGCAACTTCCCTCTTCCCTATGCGAGGAACGCCCTCGTCGTTGCAAAGATATTTTTTGAAGCGCTCCCCTGCATCCATAGTGATGTCGAGTCCCGGGTTCTCGCGGGAAAGTTGTACGCAAAAATTTGCCATACTTTGGATGCAACGCTGGATTTCAGTCGACGCGCAGAATACTTCCCTGCGGTCTTTCTGATGGAAAAGTTCCGGGCAACGCCCGCAAAGGCGGGCTGCAATTTCCTGATGTTGGGCGGCTCCCTTGTGAGTGAGGTAGCCGAGCTGTCCCTCGTGTTCTTTGCAAAGGAAGCGGATGTCGTCGCGAACTGCCTGTCCCTCTTCAGTGAGAAGTCCCCTGGAGTCAAGACTGTCGAAGACCGCGAGGGGTTTGTCCATATAACTGTAGGTATAGTGATAACGACTGCCGTGTCGGCCGTAGTGACTGACATAAAAAGGCTTGTAGCCCTTGGGAGCCGGGGTGTCGACAATCTTCGACGGCGCCTCATAATTGTGGTGAAGATTGACGCTTCTCGTAGGGTCTTCCTTCAGAAGCGCCATGACTTCCTGCCTGTGCTCAGGCGACTGGGCAAAAGAGGCAAGACAGCAGCCCATAGTCATGGCCGCCGTAATGACAACATATTTTTTCAGTCTCATAACTAAACTCTACTTAGTCATAAAATTAACGGTTCCGCGCACATCGTCAGATGCTGCCGCAAAATACACCGTAAAATCGTGAGCGGCATCAAGAACCCACTCGTGTTTCTCCTCGTTGAAGTAGGCGAGGTCGGAAGCCGGAATCTCGAACGACACCGTCTTTGTCTCTCCCGGAGCGAGGCTCACCTTGTCGAACGCCTTGAGTTCCTTCACCGGACGGTCGAGCAGAGGATTATGCTCACCGACATAGAGTTGCACAACTTCCTTACCCTCACGGGAACCTACATTCTTCACCTTCACCGAAGCCTTCAACACTCCCTCGGCAGAGACAGTTTTGCTCGCCTTGAAATCGCTGTACTCAAACTCCGTGTAGCTCAATCCGTGTCCGAAGGCGAAGAGAGGCTTGATGTCGCGGTCCTCGAACCAACGGTAGCCGACATAGATACCCTCTTCATATTTCACATCAGAGCCGCATGTGTACGCGCCGAGAGCGTGGGCCGGAGAGTCCTCAATTTTCACAGGGAAGGTGAACGGAAGTTTTCCGCTCGGGTTGACTGTGCCGAAGACCACGTCAGCGATGGAGTTTCCGGCCTGCGAGCCGCAGAACCAGCACTGAAGAATTGCAGGGACTGACTCTACCCACGGCATTGCAACTGCGTTTCCGCTGACAAGACAAACAGCAAGGCGCGGATTGGCCGCTGAGAGAGCCTCAATCACCTTGTCCTGCGCATAAGGAAGACCATAGGAAACGCGGTCTGTTCCTTCGCTGTCCTGGTGGCCGTCCTTGTTGAGTCCTCCGAAGAAAAGCACGACGTCGGCGTCTGCAGCGGCCTTGACAGCATCCTCAATCAACTGCTCCTCGCTGCGTGACTCCGAAAGGTCCTGTCCAGTAGTCACTCCATTGTATGAATTTGATGCACTTCCGACATATCCCCTCTCATAAACAACCTCGGCCTTGTCGCCCACGGCAGCCAATATTCCTTCGAAAGGAGAAACTTCGTGCTGAACTTTCAGCGACGACGAACCTCCGCCGACAGTCATCATCTTCAGAGCATTCTCTCCGACAACCAGTATCTTTTTTGTCGACTCCAACTCCACCGGAAGAACCTTAACCCCCTGAGCGGGCGCATCGTTTTTCAAAAGAACGATACCGTCGGCTCCGATTGCGCGGGCTGCGGCGTGATGTTCCGGAGAATTGAGCGAGCCGAACGGCTTGTCTGTTTTCATCGCCGTGCGGAAAATGAGTTTCAACACGCGGCCTGCCTTATCGTCGAGAGTTTCGAGCGAAGCGCGACCGTCACGGAGTCTTTCGAGATAGGGGTCTGCAAGCATATAGCTGTCATAACTCTTCTTTCCCTTGGTCGAGAGTCCGTCTGTCCAAGTTCCGTATTCAAGGTCCAGTCCGTAAGCGGCAGCCTGATCGGGGTCGTGTGCTCCTCCCCAGTCGCTGATGACAGCCCCGTCAAATGCCCACTCCCCTTTCAGGACACCGTCAAGAAGGTATTTGTTGTGGCAGAGATGCTGACCTTTGTAGAGATTGTAGGCAGCCATCACTGACCATGCACCGCCCTTCTCAACGCCGGCTTTGAAAGCCGGGAGATAGATTTCGTAAAGAGCCCTGTCAGAGACTTTTACGTCCGCGATATGACGGTTGCACTCCTGATTGTTCAGGCAATAGTGCTTAAGACACACAGCCACACCGTTCTTCTGCACCTCCTTAATGTAAGGCACGCACATCTCACCGGCAAGGAACGGATCCTCGCCCATATACTCGAAGTTTCTTCCGTTGTAAGGCGTCCTGTAGATGTTCACGCCAGGGCCGAGCAGCACGTCCTTCTCACGGTAGCGTGCCTCCTCTCCGATGCTCTTTCCGTAGAGCGCGGCGGCCTCTCTGTCCCAAGTCGCGGCAAGGCAGCTGAGTGCAGGGTAGGCGGTGCAGGAGTCGTTGGTCCATCCGGCCTGATCCCATTCGTCCCATTTCACTTCCGGACGGATTCCGTGAGGGCCGTCGGTACACCAGAGTTCAGGAATACCGAGGCGAGGCACACCAGCAGACGAGAACTTGCTCTGGGCGTGGAGAATCGCCACCTTTTCCTCCATTGTCATTCGGGAGAGCGCGTCGGCAACCCTCTCATCGAGGTCGCGGCTTTCGTCCATATAGACAGGAACACTCTGTTTTACAGAACACGCGGACAATGCGATCAGCATCAAAGCGGAGATAGAGAGAAGATTTTTCTTTAGCATATATTATCAGTTTTTGTAATTATCGTGGAAACGGGAATATAGGATACCGGAATCAGATAAACCCGAATTCTGCAAAATTAAGGAATCTGACAAATCGAGACAAATTTAAAATCAAAATTCAACGTTTTTATGTCATTTTTTGAAAATATCCTTACATTCTTATTGCTTTATAATATCTATCTTTGCAGATATTTGAATGTCTTGCGAATGTTAAACTTATCTCATTTATCGAACTCTCAAATCCCACGCACTTTTTTTCTGTCCACGTTACCCCTCTCCTAAATCCTCTCCCTCGGGGAGAGGACTTACCCTCACCACAAGGGCTCAAAAGTGGTGTTTCGCACTTGCGAAACTTGATATTATACCTATCTTTGCAGACGCTGCTGACAATAACAAAAATCATAATACAATGAAAAAAACACTTTTATTGATGACCGCAGTCGCGCTTATGGCTGTAGGTTGCACGGAAAAAAGGGACGCCGACGAGCTGAGGGCGGAGAAACTTATGGCGAAAATGACGCTCGCCGAGAAAATCGGGCAACTTAACCAGTTCGTGCCGAAAAATTCGATCGTCACAGGACCTGACGGAAGCCCCGTTGACGTAAAAAATGTAATTAAAGAAGGAATGTGCGGATCCATGCTCAACGTGTGGTCCCCAAAGGAGATTATTGAATATCAAAAACTTGCCGTAGACAGTTCTCGCCTCGGGATTCCTATTCTCTTCGGCCACGACATCATCCACGGATGCCGCACGACTTTCCCGGAAAACATCGGAATTTCCTGCTCATGGGACCCTGCAATGACGGAGGAAGTCGCAAGGATTTCGGCAGCTGAAGCCACGGCATTCGGACTCGCATGGACATTTTCTCCAATGTGCGACGTCGCGATTGACCCACGCTGGGGACGTGTTTCCGAGGGCTCGGGTGAAGACCCCTATCTTTCCGGACAACTCTCTGCCGCGATGGTCCGTGGTTATCAGGGAGACGACCTCTCCGCAGGCAATACCATCCTTTCCTGCGTAAAGCATTTTGCGGCATACAGCGCTGCCGAGGCAGGAAGGGACTACAACACGGTGGATATGTCAGAAATGATGTTCCGTGAGCGTCACTTGCCTTCATACAAGGCTGCCATCGACGCCGGAGCACTCAGTGTGATGTCGTCCTTCAATGATTTCGACGGCATTCCGGCAAGCGGCAACAAATGGCTGCTTACAGATCTGCTGCGCGGTGAACTCGGATTCAAGGGATTTGTCGTTTCAGACTACTGCTCGATAAACGAGATGATAAACCACCGTGTGGTGGCAGACAAGAAAGAGGCTGCGGAACTTGCGCTGAACGCCGGTCTGAATATGGATATGGTCGATGGCGACTACTACAAGTTCGCTGAGGAACTCGTCAGGGAAGGCCGCGTGAGCGAGGCTCAGATTGACAGGCTGTGCAAGGATATCCTCACCGTGAAATTCAAGCTCGGTCTCTTCGACGACCCGTTCCGTTACGGCGGTGAAGGGCGCTGGGAAAAGGAAACATGGCTTCCGGAGTATCTCGAGACCGCACGTAAGGTGGCACGCAGTTCTATGGTTCTGCTCAAGAACGAGGGAGATATCCTTCCGCTCAAGGGCAGCGAAAGGATTGCGCTCATCGGACCGGCGGCCGACTCCCGCAGCGAGATGACGGGAACTTGGGCTGGATTTGCCGACTATAACAAGCCTGTAAGCTTCTTTGAAGGCCTGAAGGAAAGATTCCCGCACAACGACATCAAGTGCGAGAAGGGCTGCAACTTCTTCGACCCGATAGAGGGAGGCATCTCCAAAGCCGTTGCAGCGGCTCGTGGCGCAGATGTAGTTCTTATGACGCTCGGACTTCCTAACGCATACAGCGGAGAGGCGGCCTCGATGGCAAACATTGACATTCCTTCCGCACAGAAGGAACTCTTCAAGGCTGTGAAGGCCACCGGCAAGCCAATTGTGATTCTGCTCGTGACCGGCCGTCCTATGACCATCGCGGAGGAAAGCGACGCCGTAGCCGGACTGCTCGTAACATGGCACCCCGGCATTATGGGAGGCACGGCTCTCGCGGACATCGTTTCCGGAGACTGCAATCCTTCCGGACGCCTGACGATGACCTTCCCGCTATGTCTCGGTCAGGTTTCTATCCACTACAACGCAAAGAGCACCGGACGTCCGCGCAAAACTCCAACGAACAATGCGAAGTACGTCTCACGCTACATGCGCACTCCTAACGAGCCTCTATTTGCCTTTGGCGAAGGCCTGAGTTACACGGAGTTCGCCTATTCCGACCTTGAAGTCCTCAACCCGGAGGCAAAGCTCGGAGAAACGGTGAAAGTGCGCGTTAAAGTCAGCAATGTCGGCAAACGCGACGGCGAGGAAGTTGCCCAGCTCTACATCCGTGACGTCATCGGCAGCCGCACCCGTCCTGACCGCGAGCTGAAGGGCTTCAAAAAGATTTCCCTCAAGGCCGGTGAGTCCGCAACGGTTGACTTTGACATCACTCCGGAATCCCGTTCGTTCTTCCGTGCGGACAAAACATGGGGCGAGGAAGCCGGCGATTTCGATGTTTTCATCGGACATGATTCGCACGCAAGCCTGAAGGGCATGTTTACCATAGCAAAGTATCGGAATGAATAGGAAAATCACTGCCGCCATCGTGGCTGCGCTTTCTGTAATCAGTTGTACAGAAAAAAGCGAAGAAAACACAGGAACACGCGCTGAAGCACTTGACAGTTCGCTCTGGCAGGAGTCGGAATGGATTGCCGCGGCGGATACCCCCATCGTACAGGGAGCAATAATGGGGAACAATGAGAGGGCGGCAGACGGTGCAAGCTGGTTTGTCAGCGACTTGACCAATCCGGAGAATGTGAAAAAAGCGGTCTGGATGACTACCGGGCTTGGAGTCTATCGCATATTCATCAACGGTGCCGAAGTCGGCGAGGAATTTCTCAAACCTGGATTCACCCACTACGAGAAGACACGGTTTTCCTTCACCTACGACATCACTGAGTCGTTCAAGAAAGGCGCCGGAGATGTCAACCGTCTCTCCGCTCAGGCGACTCCGGGATGGTGGGCGGACAAAATCATAACCCCTTACGGGCATGATGGAATGATTGGCAGCAAGCCCGCCTTTCGAGGAGTTCTCCAGATCACCTTCGCAGACGGAAGAATACAGAACTTCGGAACAAACTGCACCGACTGGAAAGTTGGCGTGGCGGGGCCGGTGACTCATGCAGCCATTTTTGACGGTGAGGAATATGATGCACGCATACCTCAGGGCTATCTCACTCCGGAGAAACTCGGAGTTCCGGAGAGATTCGACGAATTCAAGGGAAACATATTCCCGTCTGACGGAGCAGAAGTCTATCTCCGCCGCGACCTTGCGCTCAGGCCGCAGGCGGCGTACGTCTGGAAGGATGTTGAGGACACGGGGGAAAAGGAATATGGTAAAGTAGTGATTGCCAAAGAATATGCTCCGGGTGAGGAAATGATCGTTAAGGCGGGCGAAAAACTCGTCATCGATTTCGGGCAGAACACCGCCGGCATCCCGGAGTTTGAGTTCAGCGCGGCCGAAGGAACGGTTATAACCTTCCTACCTTCGGAAATCCTCAATGACGGGAACGGCGCGGTGAGCCGCGGAATGGACGGACCGGAAGGTAGCATACACAGGGAGAACCTGCGGGCGCATAAAATCGGAATACGACTCATCTATACCTTCGGAGCAGATAAGGGATATGTCACCTACCACCCGAGCAGCACTTTCTTCGGCTACCGTTACGCATCAGTCAGCGCAACAGCACCGGTTAAGATTCGCTCAATCGTGACGCTTCCTGTAAGTTCAATCACAAAAGAACTTGAAACGGGCACGCTCACAACCGGTAACGCCCTTATCAACCAATTGATTTCCAACACTGTCTGGGGACAACGTTCTAACTATCTTTCCATCCCCACTGACTGCCCACAGAGAAACGAGCGTCTCGGATGGACCGCAGACACGCAGGTTTTTGCGGAGACAGGCTCGTTCTTCGCCAACACCGACCGATTCTTCCATAAATGGACACGCGATATACGCGACACCCAGACGGAACTCGGAGGCTATCCTGGCGTTGCTCCTTACGGGCAATATGGTGCGGCCCCGACAGAAATGATGAGGGTCGGTTGGGCGGATGCCGGAGTCATCGTCCCTTGGGTGGTCTGGAAACAGTTCGGAGACAATTCTATTGTTGATGAAAACTGGGAAGCGATGGAAAGGTTCATGAATCATGTGAATGAGACGAAATATGATCATGCGGCACTCGCAGCGGAAAACGGCAACGACCAATATGCGGACTGGCTCAGCTACGAGGCTCTTGAAAGCCACGCTCCCAAGTTCGACAAGGACGCTTCAGGAAAAAGGACGCTGAAGAAGGACTATGACGAGTACTGGGACTATCTCGGGGCAAGCTATTGGGCTATTGACGCTGCAATGATGCGCGACATGGCAAAGGCCACCGGGCGCGATTGGAAAGCATACGAGGCAATGGCAACCGACGCTGTGGCCTACCTCCGGGAGAACTTCCTCATCTCAGACGGCAGCTTCCGTAACGCCGTGTTCAACACGATGCAGACTCCGGCGCTCTTCGCCCTAAAGAACGGCCTTGTCGAGGGGCAGGCCAAGGAGAACATGACCGCGCGTCTCAGAAGGAACTTCGAGACGCACGACATGTGCCTCCAAACGGGCTTCCTCGGCACATCCATCCTGATGCCAACCCTCTCGGAGAACGGAATGGACGACATAGCCTGGAACCTGCTCTTCCAAAGGAAGAATCCGAGCTGGCTCTACTCCGTCGATAACGGGGCAACCACAATCTGGGAGCGCTGGAACAGCTACACCATCGAGAGCGGAATGGGACCCAAGGGCATGAACAGCTTCAATCACTACGCCTACGGATGCGTCTGCGAATGGCTCTGGAAGACCGCCGCAGGCATCGCGGCCGACACCGAGGCTCCGGGATTCAGGCACATCATCATGAAGCCAGTCCCTGACCGCCGTCTCGGCTTCTTGAAGGCCTCCTACAAATCCGCCGCCGGGCTCATCACGAGCGAATGGAAATACGACGGAGACATCTGGAAATGGCATTTCAGCATCCCCGAAGGCAGCACCGCCATAGTCTTCCTCCCAGATGGCAGTGCTCCTAAGAAATACGTCTCCGGCAGCCACAGCGTCAAACTTACGTTCGGCAAATAGAAAGACATAAAATTCAAATTAGTTTTTCATCGATAAAAATAATATCGATGAAATGCTACTCTACGGGACTCTCGCCGCGTTCGATGTGACGTTTGCGGACCAGGGCTTCGAGGAGATAGTAGTCGGCGTAGTTGAGCGGAACGTCGATGCTGCCGCCGTGAGGGATGCTGCCCACTGAGTGCTGGAGAAGGAAGCCGCCATTCGTGCCGAGTTCGGCGCGGTAAGGGGCTGCAGAAAGGGAGGTGACAATCTTGTCTGCGGTCTTTAGGTAGTTGCTGTCCTTAGTGTAGTGCCAGAGTTCATAGAGGGCAGATGCCATGATTGCGCCGGCAGAGGCGTCTCTTTGATTCACGTACTTTTCATACGCCGGCGTCACCTTGGCATATTCCGCGGCGTCATAATCCCAAAGCGGGACGAAATCCTCCGGCATATTCTTCTCATTGACAAGAAAGTCGGCGATATGCTTGGCCTGCTCAAGATAGCGCGGCTCTTTCGTGTAGCGGTAGGTGGCGGTGTAGCCGTAGAGCGCCCAAGACTGGCCTCTTGACCAGCGGGACTCGTTGCCTGCGCCCTGTGCGGTCTCGCGGCTGCGGACGGCGCCTGTCTCAGGGTCGTAGTCAACAACATGGTAGCTGCTGTAGTCGCTGCGGAAATGGTTTTCAATCGTCTTGTCGGCGTGAGTTATCGCGATGTCGCGGAATGTCGGGTCTCCGGAAATCTCGCTTGCGCGGAAAAGGAGTTCGAGGTTCATCATGTTGTCTATGATTACCGGACACTTCCAGCCCCTCTCCTTCTGCCAGCCTCCGGTGACGTTCCAGGACTGGATGACGCCGGCGTTCGGGCGGAAACGGGTGGCGAGAGACTTCGCGGTGTTGACAACGACCGTGTCATATCCGGGGATATTCTTGAGCCTGAGCCCGTTGCCGAAGCTGTCGTAGACCATGAAACCGACGTCGTGGTGGGAAGTGAAATACTGAAGGTCTCTCAGTGCTTCGGTCTGCTTCCGGGCATGAACCGCATAGTCCTCGTTGCCGGTGAGCTCATACATATACCACATCGTCCCGGCAAAGAATCCGCTGACCCAATCCCTCATCGGGACGAAAACCACCTTGCCGTCCTTGACGGTCGAAGGAAATCTGACTGTGTCGCCTTCTTCCGATTCGGCGATGAGCCCGGCAAGTTGCTTCTCTGCAAAGCTGATGTTGTCGTTCACGATGTCATTCTTCGGAGTGCAGGCAAAAACGGCCGAGGCAAGAAGAGCGAGTCCCAAAAGTTTCTTTCTCATAATAAATCAGTTTATGTTATCAAGTTATGAATATATCGTCGGATCAGCAGGCCTCATACAAAGAAAGGCCGGCTAATAAGCAATTAGCCGGCCTTCTGACCCTGCGGTGAGAGGGGGATTCGAACCCCCGGAACCCAATCGAGTTCGGCAGTTTAGCAAACTGCTGGTTTCAGCCACTCACCCATCTCACCAGTTGTTGTACCAATCTGTTCCGCAAAGGGACGACAAAGGTACAACAAAATAATTGCTTTAACAAATTTTTCGGGATTTCTCCAGAATTTCCGAGAAATCCCGAAAAATTTCAATGATTTCCTATCGGTTGTCGGTATCTACCATGCAACGTACTGCGAGACCCTGTGCCCTATTGGCCGTGAAGGTCTTCTTGCCGTCTTTGTCACCGTCTGCTCCGCCGTAGCCACCGGTGAAGTAGCAGTGCTGGAGGAGATATCCTTGATTGCCCACCGGAGAATTTGACCAATAGAGAGCTCCAGCCCTATTGTTAGAAGGTGTCCTGTTTCCCCAAAGATTGCCACCTGAGGCCCAATGCGCTCCGATGTAAATCCAATAGTCCTTTGCCTCGCCGTCAAGAGGAATCTCGACTACTGATGCAATGCTCGGGAATAGAATATCGTCTTTCGGAGTAACATCAAGGTGGTCTATCTCATTGCGTTTTCCATACTTGATTGCATACTCTATGACATCGCCGGAAGCCACGCGATAACCTGCCGGACATGGGTCATAAACTGTCTTGCCCATATCATTGATCTTGTCATAGTAGTCTTCAGTATCATTACTACCCCAAAGGTTACGGAATTCTCCGACATACCAGTTGCCATTTGAGTTCCAACCATCGCCCTTTGAATAGTGCCATTGGATAAACGGCTTTGCAAGAGCAGCCTTGAGATCCGTATCTGCTGTTACATAGGCACCGTTATAGTGTGTCTGATTGCCATTCGACCACATTAGAGGAGAAGGACGTCCCCACTGGAACCAAGCTCCCCAGTCACCCTTTGCAGGGATAAGTTCCTTTGTAGAAGGTCTCTTTGCACCGAGGTTACGGTCCATAACGGACTTGCCGGTACCAGGATATGCGTTTGCTTTCGGCTCTTCGCCCGGTTCATAAGAGTTAATCATATATGCCCAAAGGAGATTGTAGTCCTTGTCATAGATTGCGACCGTGCCCCAAGCGGAACTTCCGCAGTTCTTTGACGTCGGAGCCATTTCAACAGTCACTTCATAATTTGCCCCAATCTCAGTTGTAGGCTTGTCGTTGTAGATAGCTGTGCCGTCAGAAAGGCGGATGAGACCATTGGCTCCAACATCTCCTGATGAGAGGATACCTACATACTTAGGCTCGGCAACCTGAGAGAAGTCGCCGCGGGCCTTCACCTCGAACGTCACCTGATTCCAGTTTTTATCCGCGCTGCGCTCAACGAAATAGGTATTCTGCGCACCATAGCACCAGCCGTTCACGAGATTTCTCTTCTCTACAGGCTCATACCACGCAAATGCGTTGTTTGAAGCATTGACAGAGCCGAGGTCAATTGTGGTCATTGTACCGGCGGCGAGTTTGCCCTTCTTTGAAAGTTCTACAGGAATGCTGACAGTCTCTTTCTTGTCATTGACAAAGGTGACTACAGCATAGACAGTTGCGGAAGTAAGATCCGCGCCCGGAAGGAGAGTGAGATAGAGTTCCTGCTTGCCGGAGCCTATAGCCTGGAACTTGGCGCCATCGGCGAGAGAAACCTTGGCAGACGACTTTGTTGCGCCCTTTACGGCCTCTATCGTGCTGCTTGCAACGTCAAAAGTGTAGTCTCCGGCGAGAACTGCCTCTCCTGCAACATCGTAGAGCTGGACTGACTTAAGCATGTAGGCCGAATAGTCCGTCGATGCAACGACAAAGCGGAGATATGACATCGCGTGAGTGAGCGAGAAGTTTATCTTCTTGGTGTCGGCGGTAACCTTTGCGACTCCGTAGGCAAATCCGTTCTTTCCGATTTCCTTGTCGCTGACTTCAGACTGGGTCTGGAGGTCCGAAACGGTCAAATGAATCTTGACGTCGTCGACGTTGATGTCGGTCGCCGGGCTGTACGGATAGTAGATGAGGAAATTGTCAGAACCTGTTTCAGGAATTTGAAGTCCTGGAACATCCTCAGAAACAGGCTCTTCAGGGATGAAGACTCCGTTTGTGGCTCCGATGGAGCTGCGGAGAAGGTAGGCCCTGTAGTTGATGTTGTTCGTTGTTCCGGAGGTGGTGAAAATTCCGATGGCGTCATCCTTTGACCACACGAGCTTGTTTGTAGAAGCCTCCGCATCGGTGAACGCCGTCTTGGTGTCCGCCCAAGAGAATCCTCCTTCAAGTGTCACGGCAGGCTGGGTCGAATTGCCGACGGTCTCCGTGAGTTCATTTGTGCAGGCTGCCAGCGCAAGGGCCGCCGTGCAGAAAATCATTATCTTCTTCATAAATTCTTTCTTTTTAGTGAGAAGCAGCCCAAAACATTAATGCGAGGACAACTTCAGGTCGTTAAACAGAGAACTACCAGCGGTCATTGGTGATTTCGCCGGCTCCGGCATTGTCTCCGATGGCATTGTCCGGAACGGCCGTAGTGAACACGGCGGAAGAGGTGCTGACAACCTTGAAATTGGCGTCGAATGCCACAGCTGCGGTGAAATACTCAGTTGCAGGGGCAAGTTCAGTCACCTTTGAGGAATAAGGGGTGGCCACGGCCGTACCCTTCGATGCATACTCAGCAACGGCAGCGGCATCCTCAACGTCAAAGCCGAGGGACTCCACTGAAACAGGAGCGACAAAGCGAACCATCTGCGGGACAGCGCCCGTCACCGAAATAGTTACAGTGGCGGTAGTGGCAGTGATTTCCGTAGCCTCCACCGCGACCACAGTGGGATCTTCCTTCTGCTCTTTCTTGCAGGAGGTCAGCGCAAATGTTCCTAAGAACATCGCAAGCATGCTTAAGAAAAAGAATCTTTTCATAAACCTAATGTTGTTATTAAAATGAGTTTAGTCAATATCAATAAATATTCATCATCCGTAAATCGTCGCGCCCTATAGGGACGGAGTCAGTTTTGTCGTGAACGTGACGGTTGTTCCCTTCGGAACGGTGGCAGTGAAGCCGGCAATGGTGTAGCCAGTGCAAGGCGTATCCCAGGAATTGCTGCCCTTGGCCGCCCATGTCGTGTAGGAGACAGGGACGGATGAGTCTGAAGAAGTCGCCTTCAGATACATCGTCTTGCCTTTCTGCGTAAGCGTCTCGGCATCGGAGCCGACGGAAACAGTCGCCTGAGTCATCATCCTCCACTCCACGGCCGCATCGAGGTTCGCCTTTGCCGTGATTTCGTCAATCACATAGAGTTCGCCATCAACAATCTTGAATGTCCTGCGGGCAGACTCTACCTGATTTGAAAGCGGACCGGTCAGGTCAAGTACGGCAGTAGTCCCTGAAGCCTCCACGACCGTTGCCGCCTTTTTCACCAAATGATCGGAGTCGTTGACAGTCAACGTGCTGTGTGCCCTATTATTGAGCCTCCACACCTGCCAGCGAAGAGAATTCTGACCCATGTTCCAGAAACTTCCGCCCGCAGCCTTGAGGGCATTCTCAACCCTGGCGTAGGATTCCCTCTGCACATCCTCCGACCAGCGAAGCCCGAGAGCGTCATAGACAAAGGAACCGGCATCCATGTGGCCGTGGCTGGAGTTCGCCTGGCCTCCCTTCAGTCCGAGATAGCGGTCCGTGTCGGAATTTGTCCAGTCGGTGCGCATCAGTACGACCGGAACTTCCCCGCCGCCGGAATAGAGCTTGACATTCTCCCCTTCGGAAACTGTGTCGAGATTTTCGATGTCGTTGGCACAGGCAATGGCCATAGGAAGCAGACGAATCTCGTCGCAGGTTGTCGTGTAGCCACCGCCATTAAGAAGCGCCAATTCGTTCTTGAGCAGGGCCGTATTGGTATAATGTTTTGCAAACCACCACATTCCCATCTTGGGAACGGCATACGAACCGGTTGAATCGCCATAGCAGTAGGTGCGGTTACCGATGCCGGTCATCATAAGCATCCACTGCGGAGTCTTGGCAAGTCCGGCCGATGCATCCATTCCGAAGAGCTGACCGAAAGAGTTTTCAAGCAGGGTAAAAATCACACCCTGATAGCCGGTGCCATAGCCCCAATAGGAATACCCTTCGGGATAGACTCCATCCGGGTCATAAATGGCCTTGACCATATCGCCGTTGTTCTTTATGCAGTCGTTGAGCAGCCCGCCGCTTGCACTCTTCTCCTTGCCGTAGATGGCGATGGCCGCCGCGATGGAGCCTCCGTAGCAGACCTGATTCCAGTTTCCCGCGGAGGTGTTGGACCAATGGCTGCGGGCATTGGTGATGTCGTTGTTGAGCAGAGCCTTGCGTGCACTGACCCGGAGGTCGTAGTCGAGGCTGTAGTAGAGCCAGTCATAGCCGAGAGCCACAGCAAATGCCATTTCGGAAGTATCGAGAAAATGACGGCTCTGGTTCCAGTCTTTGAAGGCAATGACGGTCTTCATGTCCGAGACGGCCTTTTCCAGATATCTCGACTGCCCTGTCATCCTGTAGGCGTATGCGCAAGAGCCTATCCTCTTGAGCGCGAGCTGCGACTTGTCGAGTATGCGCTTGCCGGCGGCATCCAGCTGATAGACAATTTGGGTGTTGTCAGCCACGGATTCGTTGGCCACATCCATGAGCAATTTGTGCAGTTTGTACAGTGTCTTGTTCTGGAAACGGTTGTTGAGAGCTTTTTCCTTAAGACGGTCGAAATCAGCCCTGTTCATAAGCACACGCGGATGCCCCATCTTTTCGAGGGCGGCGAGGTCTGCGGTTCCGGCAGGATTTGCCACAGTCGCATCAGGCTCCTCAACAAAGCCTTCCGGCACTTTATCAAAGTCTCCGCTGTCCGGCGTCGGTTCCGGCGTCGGTTCCGGCTCCGGTTTCGGAGTCGGGTCCACAGGTTTTTCAACCGGGTCCTCCGTCTTGCATGACTGCACCGCGTACGCCGTTCCCGACAGAAGCAGCACAGAAAGCGTCATTGATATAAGTCTCTTAATCATATAAATCATTAACTATGAAATTAGAAATATGAGAAGAATGAACTTAATAAAGCCATCCATCCCTGCGTATGAGGTTCGGATTTTTCTGAGCCTCACGGTCGGAAATAGACCAAGGCCACATCGTGTCAGTATAGTACCACTTATATTCGTACTGCATGTCACCCCAAACATTTGTTCCTCCGTGCACGTCCTTTCCCTGGAATTTGGAGTCCTTGTAGGTGCCCCAGCGTATTTCGTCAAAGTAATTCACTCCTTCCTCACAAAGTTCGATGCGGGTCTCATAGCGGATTGCCTCAAGCATTGCCTCCTTTCCCGAAGCCGTCACGCCCGGCATTCCTGCGCGGCTGCGCACCTGATCTACAAGCGCCTTCGCATCCCCTTCCCGTCCCAGATGGACAAGAGCCTCAGCCCTCTGGAGAAGGACCTGGGTGAAGCGCACGAGCGGCCAGTCATAACCGCAGCGCTGACGCCCCTGCGTACCTCCCGGGAGGGAATCGTCAAGAACATTATATTTTTTCCACACATAGAACAGCGTGTTCCTGTAGCACACGTAGAGATCGGTCTCAGACTTGGTGTTATCCTGCACGGAAACAGGCCAACGGAGGACTTTCTTCAGAACTTTCTGAGGCTCGCTATAAGGAGAGTAGGAATCGAGCCTCTGATATGGGGTTATGACAGCCTGCTCGAGACGAGGGTCGCGGTTTTCGTAGGCTTGGCGGATGCGTGCCTCGTTGCCGGAGTTAAGATAGTATTTGTCCCAGTTGTCCTGTCCGATGCGCTTGATGCACTCTTCCTTGCGGGTACGAAGTTCCGTGTAGACAAGTTTTTCTGAATTTAACCTTGCTATCTCCTCCTCTTCCGTAGCATTTTTGATAAGTGCATCATATTCCTCAATCTTCGCTTGCACATCGTTCATTCCGTCACGAATGAAGAACACCTCCCTTGCCGTCACGTCCATCGCGTCCCAGTCTTCAAGTCCCGGAACCTCCGACCAACGGAAAGGCGTTCCGTCAGCATTCTGGAATGTGTTGACAAAATCAGCCGAAGGCTTGAGCTGCTGCCAGCCGATGTACTGGTCCGTGCAGCCGATGACCTGCTGCCAGTTGTGGCAAAATCCCGGATCTGTAGTGAACTGGAGTGGGAAAATCATCTCCTTTGACTTTTCGTTCTTCTCCGTAAAGAAATCGCCCCACTTGCCCTGCCAGAGTCCGTAGCCGCATTCCTCGACTTTCGCGAAGTCAGCCTCCGCAAGAGTATAGTACTCAGTCTCAGACAATGTCACGTCTGAAGGGTCGGTGATAATGCCCGACTTAAAAGGATGATTGACGCCGTCCGGAACAATCGCAGCCAGCCACATATAGGCCATTCCGCGAAGAGAGTAGGCAAGGCCCTTTGACGGCCGTCCGTAATTGGATGTAAGTGTGTTGTCGGGGCAGTTTTCGTTTTCTATCGCAAATGTGCAATCATCGATGACTGCCTGCCAGACCTGCACGAATGAAGACTGTACACGGTTGCACTCCTCGTTAGTGACCGGTTCGAGATAGAGCGGAACACCGCCGTAAATCATATTCAGACGGGAATATGCCCACGCCCTCAAAAGCCTCGCTTCGCAGAGGTAGCGGTTATACTTTTTCTCAGAAAGTCCGGCCCGTCCGAGATTGGCGACAGCATCGTTGCAATCGTGCACGAGACGGAAGATAATCTGCCATTCGAGCCTTCCCTGGAAATCCATCGCCTGTTTGGTCGAACGGTAGAGGTACTGCAGCGGATAGTTAGTCGAATACTCGTCCGAAGTGAACCCGTTCCCTTCCATTCCCGTCCTGTTCAGTCCGTCGTAGTCTTCCATACGAATCTGTGTCCTCGTGAGGTTGGTCTTGTAGAGAGGGTAATATATTCCCGCCATGCCAGCGTCGGCCTTAGACTCGTCCGTCCACATGTTTCCGGTGGAAACTGCGTCCGTCCTCACGGTATCGAGGAATCCGGAGCATGATGCGGCCGCGAGTGAAGCGGCAGCAATAAGTATAGTCAAATTTATCTTTTTCATATCCATATTCTTTTACACACCATACATTTAGAATGAAACCTGCGCTCCAAGGCTCACGCTGCGCATGAGAGGATAGCCGATTGTCGTGCCGATTTCAGGGTCGAGCCCCGGGTATTTAGTGATTGTGAAGAGGTTCTCCGCAGAGATGAAGACGCGGAACTTCTGCATAGCGATTTTGCGGCTTATGTTCTGAGGAAGTGTGTAACCTATCTGAAGGTTCTTGAGCTTCACGTAGTCGCCGCGATATTCGCGGAAGTCGCTAGTCATCGCGTTGCTGAAATCGTCGTTGAGAGTCAGACGCGGATTCTTGCCGTGGATGTTAGTGCGGCTGTCGGTGAGATTGTCCGGGTCGTAGAAGTAGTGGTCGGCAGCGATGTGACGGGCAATGCCGTGTCCGTTAGTAACCTTTGTCGTGTTGTAGTACTGCGTGCCCCAATTGAGCCAGAATCCGAACGCCCCGGAGAAGACCGCCGAGAAGTCTATGCCCTTCCATGAAAGGTTGAGGCTGAGTCCGGCGTTGACGAGCGGGTTGTTGGTGTGTCCGTTGAGAACCTGGTCGTTGGAGTCGCCGTAGTTCTTGTCGCCGTTGACGTCCTGATAGAGGAGGTCTCCATACCAGAGCTGGTCCTTGCCGACCTTCTTCACCCCACGGAATGAGTAGCCGGCGTCAATCATGGCCTTGACCCATGCCATATCGGCCTCGGTACGTATCATTCCGTCCTTCGGTCCGGCGTTCACGTCAACCTCGCCTCCGGTGTAGCCGCGGCCGCTGCCCTTATAGACCTGATAGAGAAGGTGCTCCCCGTAAACGTGTCCTTCGAGAATCTTCGCGGTGTTGCTGCCCTGCGAAACCTGTGCAAGGTTGTTCACATAGACCCTCTTGCCGTCAATCTCAGTCCAATACTGCTGGAGTTGTCCCTGATATTTCGTGACGATGCCTTTGTTGTAGCCGAGATTGAGACTGATTCCGTAACGGAAATCTTTGCCGATGGTGTTGTTGTGCGCAAGAGTGAGCTCGAAACCGGTGTTGCGAACGGCCGCGAGGTTGGCGTAGGCACCGGTGATGTTGCCCATCGTCTCATAGACGGTAGGACGATAGAGAATGCCGCTGGTGTTCTTCACGTAGAAGTCCATCTCGGCGGTGAGAATGTTGTCGAATATTCCGAAGTCGAGTCCTACATTGGTCGTGTAGGTCGTCTCCCATTCGAGGTTTTCATTACCTAACTCCTTCTGTACAAAGCCTGTAGTTCCTGCCCCCCCCGTCACGATTTTTACGGACTGGTAGGTGCTTTGCCATGAGTAGTTACCAACGTTGTTGTTACCCGTGATTCCCCATGAAGCCCTGAGCTTGAGGTTGCTCAGCCAGGTTGCCTCCTGCATGAATTCCTCCTGATTGATTCTCCATCCGGCAGAGAAGGATGGGAAGAAGCCCCACCTGCTCTTGGGAGAGAAGCGCGACGAACCGTCCGCACGGAAGTTTGCCTCCACGAGGTAGCGGCTGTCGTATGCGTAGTTGACCCTTCCGAACCACGACATGAGCGACCACTCCGCGGTGGAGGAGGAAGAAGAGTCATAATCCGTGTATTTATCCATCTCGGAGATAGACCAGTCTGCCGCACCCTTCTTGCTGACACTGAACGCACGCTGCTTGTAGTAGTTTGTGGTGAAACCGGCAAGAGCCCCCACCTCGTGCTTTTCCGCAAATGTATTGTTGTAGCGGAGCAGCATCTCGGTGTTGATTCGGTAGTTCATACTATATGAATTAGAGTTGTTCGCGTTGGCGAGATTGGACTCGCTGAAACGGGTGTCGTTCATATAGTTCCACATCCCGTTTTTCCTGGCGTAACTGTTCTGATCCGTATAAATCTGCGCATAGTTGCCTGTTGCCTCGAACGTCAGACCTTTGTAGAGGTTCACGACTCCGTAGAGAGAGGCATTCATCCTGTAGGTCGTCTTGTGTCCCGCAGGACCGGCCATTTGGGCGAAGATGTTGTTTGCGGATGTAGACTCCTCAGTGGCCACGGCCCGTCCCCACTTGTCAGGCTCGCCCGGATAGACTCCCGGAGTCGTCTGGTAGATGTAGCTGAAGGCGTTCTTCACGTTTGCGAGACCATAGTCCTGCTTCTGTCCGAAAATACGCGCTCCCATAGTGAGCCAGTTCGTCACCTTCGCTTCTACATTGGTCCTGATGTTGAACTTGCTTGTGCCGGAGTCAATTTCCTTGAAGCGGGTCATCACTCCGTTGTTGTCAAGATAGCCCAGAGAAACGAGATACCTGACCTTTTCGCTGCTTCCCTGCACCGAGACGTTGTGCTCCTGCGAAAATCCTGTGGAGAAAAGTTCCTTGAACCAGTCGGTGTTCGGATAGGCGATGCTGTTCTTCACGCCGTATTCGTTGACACCGTCCGGATTTGCCTGAGCCGCCTTCCAAGCCGCGATGGTCGAATCCGAGAAGATGTGTGCCTGATCCACGTTGTCGGCAGCCTCGTTCACGAGATCCATGTGAGTGGCATAGTCGCTGAGCCAGCCTATCTTGTTGTATGGAGTCTGCATCACTGCCTGCACCGAGTAGGTCACGCTCGCCTTGCCGGAGCCTTTTTTGGTAGTGATGAGAATAACTCCGTTTGCCGCACGAGAACCGTAGATTGCAGTAGACGACGCATCCTTGAGCACCGTCACACTCTCGATGTCGGCAGGATTGACATCATCCATGCTCCACTCCACGCCGTCCACGAGAACGAGAGGGCTGTTGTTGTTGAGAGTCGTGTTTCCCCTGATGCGGAGACTCGCACTGTCCTCTCCCGGCTGGCCTGAAGTCTGACGGACCTGAAGTCCGGCAGAAAGTCCGGCGAGCGCAGAGGATGTGGTCATCGCAGGGCGGCTCTCGATGGCATCGTTGAAGTTGATCTGGGTCACGGAGCCGGTGAGGTTGCCCTTCTTCTGGACGCCGTAGCCGACGACAACAACCTCGTCGAGCAGCTGCGTATCCTCCTTCATGATGATGTTGATTACAGAACGGCCGCCGACTTGCTCGCGGACCGTAATGAAGCCGAGGCAAGAGACCTCAATCCCGTCGACCGAAGACGGAGCGGCATTGACTGTCCATGCGCCGTTCTCGTCGGTGACTGCTGCATCTGCCTTACCGCCATCAGGCAGTACCACAACGCCCGGAAGCGGCTTACCGTCTTCCGAAACGACAGTACCCTTGATGACTTGACTATTCTGTGCCGACATGGAAATTGCGGAAGCCGCAAGAGCCGACACCACTAAAAGAAACAAGCTGTTTTTGAACTTCATATTGGTTACATAGTTTTACTTTTGCAAAATTCGCAAATATGCTTGTCTTGCACTATCAGTTTTTAGGCATAGTATTTCATTTTTTAAGCACAGACGGCGTGCATTCTTCCATTGCGGAAATTTAAACGGATTCTTTGTCAATCGGGACACTTTTTATTATTAGATTTGCATACACCTCTATATTATTAGATTCGCATACAGACCCATAACATGCGCAACACGGACAGAATATACGGAACAATAGCGGCGGTCTTCCTCCTCGCGGGAAGTCTCACGAACGCCGTCTCTGCAGCGATTCCATGCAGAAGCTACGACGTGAGGGACGGGCTCTCGGAAAACAGCGTCCGCTGCATAATGCAGGACAGGAAAGGCTACATGTGGTTCGGGACCAAGGACGGTCTGAGCCGCTACAACGGAAGGGAATTCAAGGTCTACGGAAACCGGTCCGACGCCAGACAGCTCAATGTCGAATTTCTCATCGAGCACACAGACGGGGACAAGGTCTGGATTGCCTCCAGAAACTCCCTCGAACTGCTCGACGTTGAAACAGGAAGGCTCACCCAAAAGGATTTGAGCAAATTCGGTATATGCAAGAGTTTCAGAACGCTCTGTTACGACAGTGAGGGAAGACTCTGGGTCGGCTCCAACGAGGGGCTTGCAGTCATCGGACCCGCCCATGGGACGGATGCTGCGGAATATGAGGTTGTGGCCGTCTACAAGCACGTTGAGGGAGACCCGCGCACCCTTCCTTCCGACAATGTGGGGTCGTTGCTCTGCGACAGGGGCGGCAATGTGTGGATTGGCACAGAAAACGGCATTGTACGCCAGCCAAAGGGTAGCGACACACTGGTGTCTGTGGATACGGGAAGCGGACGGAGGGAGCATTTTCTCTGCATCAGCGAGGACGAGAACGGCATCATCTGGGCCGGGACATGGGATGACGGGATGTACAGCATAAACCCGAAGGACGGGAGCGTACACAACTACCTCTCGCCATACGGGGAAAAGAAGAACGCCGTGCCGCTGATACGATGGCTGCATCACAATGACCGCGCGACCATCATCATCTGTTCCAATTCCGGGCTCTTCGAATATGACCGCAACACCGGGAAACTCAAGCGGATGGAACTTTCGGAAGGGCTTCCTAACGACAGTTTCTACTCATGTCTCAAGGACCACGAGGGAGGACTGTGGATCGGGACCTATTTCAACGGAGTCCTATACATTTCCCCGAAGGCCGCAGAAATCGAGCTCTACCGTCCGGATCCGAACAGCCCGTTATCCGGCACTGCCGTAAGCGAGTTCTGCCGCTGCGGAAAGGACAGGCTCTGGGTCGGGACAGAGAACGGCGGACTGAGCCTTCTCGACAGGACAACCGGGAAGTTCGTTCCCATACGCTGGCACGACAACAACGACAACATCCATGCGCTCTGCCAGAAGGGTGAGGATCTTTGGGTGGCTACATTCTCCTCGGGACTCAAACGCATAAATCTCCGGACCGGCGCCGTTTCCCGATACTACATGACCCAAGGCAATGTTCCTGACAGCGAGAACGCCGTGTACTCCCTTTACCACAGTGAAAAAGACGGACGCGACTGTCTCTATGTCGGAACAAAGCGAGGATGCAGCGTGTATGACTACAAGACAGGCACGATGACCCCTGTCCCGGAGCTTGAGGGCTACATGATTTACGACATACTCGAGGACTATACCGGCAAGATGTGGTTCAGTTGCCATGGCTACGGGCTATACTGCCACGACAGATACACCGGCCAGTGGAAACGCTACCGCTGCAACCCCGAAGACAAAGGCAGCCTGTGCAGCGACAGAATCATTGACATCTACAGCGACGCGAAGGGACAACTGTGGTTATGCTCCGAAGGAAACGGGGTGTGCAGATATGACTATGGGACAGACTCATTCGTCGTCCCTCCCGTAGCCTCCCCGGACGGAAAACTGCCGAGCAGTGTCATATTCGGAATTCTGGACGACAGCTGCGGACATCTCTGGATGAGTTCAAACGCCGGAATAATACGTCTGGATCCAAAGACCGGAGACTATAGGCTCTACACCTATGAAGACGGTCTGCAGAGCAACCAGTTCAACTTCAAGTCGAGTTTCAAGACTGATGACGGAAAGTTTTGGTTCGGCGGTGTCGACGGTTTCAACGCATTCTTTCCGGAGGATATAAAGGACAACAGCGTGGCTCCGAGAGTCACTGCGTCGGTGAGATACCATGGACAGACATTTTTCGGGAAGGACGTCACCATCCCGAGCGGAATCGGCAACTTTTCCATAGACTTCGACTGCCTCAGCTACGTGTCTCCGCAAAAGACTGTCTTTGAATACCGTTTCGACAAGGACGCGGACTGGACAAAGACCGGGCAGGCCTCAGTCTCGTTCGCGGACCTCAAGCCCGGGAAATATACATTCCTGCTGAGAGCAGTCAATTCGGACGGCTACGTGAGTGTGGACGCCTGCGCCATCAGGCTGAAAATCAATGAGCCGTGGTACAGGAGCATAGCGGCGATATGTCTCTATGTCCTGCTTCTGGCCGCTGCCACGGCATTCGGAGTCTACACCTATCTGAAGATACGCAGCAAGGAAGAGGCACGCAGGATTGAGGATATGAAACTGCGCAACGAGAAAGAATCCTATAATGCCAAGATTCAGTTCTTTACGCAAATAGCGCACGAAATAAAGACTCCGGTGACGCTCATCAAGGCTCCTCTTGAGATTGTGATGGAGCACCGCACCTGGGACAGCGAGACAGAGGAAAACCTCGGCATAATCGAGGCCAACACGACCAGACTCGCGGAACTCACAAACCAGCTGCTCGACTTCAAGAAAATCAGCAACGAGGGCTATCTCCTGCACCTTACACCAGTGAATTTGATTTCGGTCATCGAGGATGTCCTGCGCAGGTTCAGGACACCTTCCGGCAAGGCAGTGGACATGACGTTCTCAAGCGCTGACAAGGGAAAGGGATATTTCGGAATGTTCGACCCTGACGCCGTATCAAAGATTCTCAGCAACCTTGTCGAAAACGCGGTGAAATACACAAAGGACAAGATTGAGGTCGAGCTGCACGACGAAACGGGACACGATGGCCAACAGATGCTGATGCTGTCGGTCAGCAATAACGGCCCGGCTATTCCGAAAGAGGAGGCGAGAAAGATTTTCGACACTTTCTATCAGGTGGACAACGGCAGCGGAAAAGACAGGAAACCTGGATTCGGCATAGGGCTGTCGCTCGTAAGCCTGCTTGCAGACAAGTCAGGAGGCAGGGCATACGTGGACACGGACTGCACCGATGGGTGCCGGTTCTGTGTCGAACTGCCGTGGGTGAAGGCGGATAGCACCGAGGCCCTGCCGCAGGAAGAGGAGGCGGAGGTGAAGTCAACAGTCTCAGAGCAAGAAAGCAAGATTACGCTTCTTGTGGTGGAGGACAACACCGACATACTCTCATTCATCGCCGGGCAGCTCAAGTCGTCCTTCCGCATACTCAAAGCCACAGATGGAAAGAAAGCGATTGCCAAGCTCGAAAAACACAATGTCGACATCATTGTCTCCGACATCGCAATGCCTAACATGGACGGGTTTGAACTTCTCAAGGAAGTGCGAGAGAACCCGATGACCTCCCACATCCCGTTCGTCCTCCTTTCTGCCGAATCATCCGTCGAGTCGAAGATTCGCGGACTCGACTCGGGAGCGGACGCCTACATCGAGAAGCCGTTTTCCATCAGTCATTTCAAGGCGGTGATAGACAGCATCATAAACAACCGGAAAGTGCTTATGGAGAAGTTCGCGTCGTCTCCGGAAGAAAGCCTCAACTTCTCGAAATACGGAACTCTTGACATAGAATGGCTGTCGAAGGCGGACGCAATCATAGGCGCGAACCTGTCCTCAATTGACTTTTCCGTCCAGCAGCTCGCGGACGGGATGTTCGTCAGCCGGAGCAACCTCCAGCGCAAGATGAAGTCACTCACGGGAATGGCTCCTAACGAATACATCAAGCTGTTCAGACTGAAGAAGGCGGCCGGTCTGCTGATTTCGGACAACTACCGAATCAACGAGGTCTGCTATATGTGCGGATTCAACACTCCTTCCTATTTCACGTCATGCTTCTTCAAGCAGTTCGGCATACTCCCAAAGGAGTTCGTGGCACTGCATAAGGCTCAGAGCGAGGAAGGTCAGTCCTGCCCGGCGGCCGACGGAAGAGACTCGGAAACGACCCCTCCACCGGTGCAGAAATAGATTCCGGGATTTGAGAAGATGTGCCGCCCGCCGTCGAATGAATACGTCCCGGCCTTATGCACGATGACATAGATCTCTCCCCTGTAGGACAAGGCCTGGCAGCTGTCGTCGTTGCGGAGAATCTGCGGAAGGATGGCTTTCGACGATTTCCCGCAGATTCCGGTGGAGGTCTTCACGAATGTCTTTCCGGAGGCATACGCCTTTGCGAAAGCCTTTGTGGCCGCTGCGTCCCGGCATGGAAGCACGGCGTATGCGTATGAGGATGTCCCGTCCGCCGGATGCTCAAACCAGCATTTGAACACGCGTCCGCTGTCCACCTGCGTGTACATCGGAGCCATGTTCGCCCAACTTCCTTTCTGTAGCGACGTCTCAACCCGAAACGGGAATCCCTCAAGCGCGACATATCCACGCCCGTCATGCCACACCCATTCCGTGTTGCCGTGTTTTCCCGAACGGAATGCACCGGAGAGAGGCTCCCCTACGAGACGGTTCTGTTCAACCGCCGTGGTGATGCGACTGATTTCACTGCGCGAAGAACGTATGTCCGACCCGAGCGACACCACAATGTCGTCAAAAAAGAAGTCAGACTTGAAGGCATGAAGCCCGTGGCGGTCAAGTTCCATTGTCGTGACCATTGTCCCACCATCGGAAAGTCCTCCGACGTGCCCGGTGTTGTTCTGTTTGTCCTCAAGGCTATCATCGGTGCGCAGCGGGGTGCCGTCATCATAGGCGGTGACTCCAGGCAGCATCCTCCAGTCCCAATAAGGGAAGATGTTCTCATATTCCCGCCCGGACTGCATCATTATGATGGTTCCGTCGGCCGAAAACTGTGCCAGCAGATTCTCGGCGTTGGTAAATTCGTAGCCGATTGTCCGTTCGGACTGCATGCGCACCGAGGCATACCAATCCTTTGCACGATAGACGCCAAAGTCGGAACGCGGATAGTACCGTGCGCCGACCAGTTCGTTTTCATAAAGTCCCGGCTGGAGGTTCTGAAGGGCGATATGCCTGAACACGCCACTGCGCGGGCGATTCATCGCGGCCATGTTCGACAAGGCTACGGCACAGGAATAGGCCTTGCCGCGGCCACCATTGATATGGAGCTGACGTCCGCACGCGCTCGGGTCCATCACGCCCTTCCATATCGGCCAGCACAGGCCCTCAAGTATGTAGTTCTCAATGATTTCAACCTGCTCCTCCGGAAAGGCATAGTCCGTTCCCTCGAACACACGCGCCCAAAACGAGACACCGTCTGCGAATGCCAGCCCGTAGTTGCCGAACTGCATCTGGGGACCGTGCTGATGGAACGACCAGTCCTTCTGGATGCCTTCGTTGTCCGTCACGTATATCTCCTCGCCTATCTGCCTGCGTGCCTCCCGTGCAAGCTCCGGGTCTTCTATGAGCAGAGCTTTCATCATCTGGTTCCCGGCAAGCCACGCCTTGTTCTGCCCCGTGCGTCCGAAACGGGAACGTTCAAGCACCCGCAGCGTCCCATGAATCTCCTCTTCGGAAAGTTCGTCCCTCAGGAGCAGCATCGCCGCGGTCAGCTTTTTGGGCACCCCGATGTCGTTGTGCCACCAGTTAGGATTCACCGGACGGTTGTCGAACCACCAACCTGCCGCCTTGTGGAGCAGTTCGCTCAGCAGCGGAGACTTGTAGAAAGACGATTGAGGCCACTTGTAGGCCTTTGCAAGAGCATATATCCTGGTGATATGCAGGGTCATGTCCCATCCTCCCCGCGACATGTCCGTATAGTCGATGTCCCGCCATTGCCTCCGGTCGAAGTCGAATAGTCCGACGACCCTATCAACCTCGCTCTGAGGCAACTGCACGGCAAGGTAGAGCTGCATCAGAAGCACATCTATCGCCGCCCGTCCATGTTCCGAATAGGTCAGGAAATTTTCAGTGACCTCGTCGGAAGGCGAACAGGAGTCAAGCGTCGCCGCAACAAACGACTCCCTCACTTTTCTGAGTTCCGCCACCGAGTCTTCCCCACTTTGCGCAAAAGCGACGAAAGAAGAAACCAGCATCAGTGAAATTGACGCTGCAATATTCCGTAGAACAAGCATAAGTCCGTAGTGTTATCGTATAAAATCCCACGAAAGTAGGAAAATTCCACGGCAAAATGCCCGACGGCACACGGCCTCATGATGTGATGTACTGATATCTCACACCATTTGACTAATTTTTACTATTCTGCGCTGACCGGAAGCCGTAGCGGAGAGCCCGCCTGGCGCTCCTTGAAGACATAGCTGGAACTGTCTCCGACGAGGTTGCGGGAGGCTTCGGAGGAGAGAAGGTTATAGTCGATGACCACGCCGCTGAAAAGGAATTCCATTTCGATTTTCTGGACTTCCGAGGCGGCTTTGTCGAGCGAGGACTGAATCTGCGGAATCTCCGCCTCGGTCTCAAGAATACGCGAGGTGAGCTCCTGACGGCGCTCCACGTCATCGCTGAGCGCGAACTCCTCCCTCATCTCGTCCAGTTTTCTGTTTGTATTGTCGAGCAGGCCACGGAAATGTCGCACGTCTGCCATCTTCTCCATATAGCGCTTCGTGTCGGCGTTTTCCGGGATTCCTCCTCCCACGGCGGAACCGGCATCGACCACATCAGTCCCGTCAGATGGAGCGAGTTCCATAATCCGGCGCAGCCTCTCCGAGTCCGTAATTCTCTGACGCTGCGGAGTGAACTCATATTCAAGAACATAGACATACACGCTGTCTTTCGTACACCCGCGGTCCGAAGCAAAGACGATGTAGCGCCCGTCGTCTGTGTTCATATACAGGTAGTCATTATCCACCGAAGAATACGGAAATCCGAGATTCACCGGCTCGGTCCAGCAGCTGTCGGCCTCGGACCACACGGATTCGTAGAGATCGTATCCTCCGGCGCTGTCCTTCCGTTTTGCGGAAAAATAGAGCGAGCGCTGATCGGCCGAAAGAACCGGGAATATCTCGTCGGACACGAAAGGCGTCGTCGTCGAGTCCCTGAGTGCCGAAACGAAAAGCGTTGAGTCCTTCGCCGCAGAGAGAGAATCCTTTGGTGCGAAGACCTGACGCGGGCGACTCCACAGAGTATCCTTTACGGAAGAATATATTTTCATGTGTCCGAGAGTGTCGGGGGAATGAAAATATATTATGTCGTCATCTTCCTGAAAATATGCGATGTCCGGAAGAATTCCGAGAGCCTTTGGGGCAGACAGCGTCTGAAGACTGTCGCGAAGACCCTCGCTCGAACGGAGGTCATGCCAAGAGCGGTCGGGGAAAGGGTAGTAGAGAAAAAAGTCCCGGAGCGTGAACTTCTGGCGCGCTATTACTGTCGGGACGGCCACGGTGGAGGTGAAATCGAAGCCGTTCTCAGAGTTGGACAGCAGTTCTTCGGCGTAGACCCTCACGAGGCTGTCGGGAGACTCGGAAATGAGTTCGTCGCAGAGTTGGATGGCACGGCGAAATTGGTAATTGCCATGAAGGGAGTCCGCGAGGGCGAGCTTTTCTGTGTCGGTGAGAGAGGAGGCGGCCTCAAGGATTGGGATGGCAATCTGCATGGGAGCGTCAGGCATGGGCACGGCTACGGTATCCTGCAAGGACGCTGCGGAGGGGATGACCGGGGCAGGAAGCGTGTCACAGCTTGCGGAGACTGAAGCCAAGGCCGTGTCCCTGACTGAAGATAACAAGGTGTCGGCACGGTCCGCAAACTGGGACTGCGCCGCCGCGATGCCGGACGGAATTGCCGACAAAATAATGACCAAAGCCCTTATCTTTCCTAATTTCATTAACCTATACTCACAAAGAAATCTCCAAAATGACTACAAATTTAAGAAAAAGTGCGTTTATAAGAAAAAAATCGTAAATTTGTGCCCTATTTGCCGGACGTAAATTCGTGCCATACATTGCAGAATGAGAACAGATTGCAGTCCGGGAAGTAAAAAAGACAATAAAATATTAATTAAAACTATAACAATTATGCAAAGTAAAGGTGCCATCAGATTCGTTGCAATCTGCCTTGCGCTCGCATGTCTTTGGCAGCTTTCGTTCTCTGTTGTGACAAGGGTACAGGAACACAAGGCTGACAAATATGCGGAGAAGGCCGTGGAGGCTTTCAGCGCATCGGCGGAATTCAACTCTGTATCGGACGAGGACAAAGCCTATGTTCTTGACTCTATCGCAAAGGTCAACAACAGGAGGTTCCTCGATTCAATCTCAGCCGAGAAAGTCTACCTCGGCTACACTTACAAGGATGTGAAGATCAAGGACATCAACCTCGGTCTGGACCTCAAGGGCGGTATGAACGTCATGCTTCAGGTGCAGCTTGAAGATCTCGTGAAAGCCCTCGCAGGAAACAGCCAAGACCCTCAGTTCCTCGCGGCAATCGACAGTGCAAAGGTCCGCAGCGTCAACTCAAGGGACAACTTCATCACCCTCTTCGGAAAGGCTTGGCAGGAGACTGCCGGAGGACGTCCGCTTTCAGACATCTTCGCCACATTTGACCTCAAGGACAAGGTGACGAGCCAGACATCCGACGCGGATGTGCTTTCTGTCATTGAAAAGGAATCAGAGAGCGCTATCTCAAACTCATTCAACGTATTGAGAAACCGTATCGACCGCTTCGGCGTCACCCAGCCTAACATCCAGAAACTTGGAAACAGCGGGCGTATCCTCGTCGAGCTCCCGGGCGTAAAGGAGCCTGAACGTGTGAGAAAACTCCTCCAGGGAACAGCTTCCCTCGAATTTTGGACAACTTTCCAGTTCTCTGAAATCGAGCCGTTCCTCAACGAAGCAAACGCAAAACTCGCCGAGATTCTCCCTTCAACGGAGACTGTTGCAACGGAGACTGTTGCGGAAGTTCAGCCTGCAGACAGCAGCGACATCCTCGCGGATGAGGTGAAGGCTGCCGCAAGCGAGAACGCGGAACTTGAAAACTACAAAAAGCAGAACCCGCTCTTCGCAGTTCTCCGTCCTTCAGGCTACAACACCAACGCCTGCGTCGGTTTCGCGAGCTACGCAGACACTGCACTTGTGAACAAATACCTCGCAATGCCACAAATCCGCGAGTGCTTCCCTCATGAGTTTACTCCGATGTGGACTGTGAAACCTTCAGACCAGATTCCGGGCGGCAACTATTTCGAACTCGTCGCAATCAGGAACACATCCCGCGACGGCAAGGCTCCTCTTGACGGAGACGCTGTCACGGAGGCACGTGTACAGTATGGCGACGGAGGCGCACGCCCTGAGGTTTCAATGTCAATGAACGCTGAAGGCGCACAGACATGGGCACGCCTTACCAAGGACAACATCGGCCGTCAGGTGGCAATTGTACTCGACGGAATGGTTTATTCCTACCCGACTGTCCAGGGCGAGATTTCCGGCGGTTCATCAAAGATCACCGGTAACTTCACCCTCGAAGAGGCCGAGGACCTTGCAAACGTCCTCAAATCCGGTAAGCTTCCAGCCCCTGCAACCATCATTCAGGAGCAGGTTGTCGGACCTTCTCTCGGAAGCGAGTCAATCAACGCGGGTCTCATCTCCTTCGTGATTGCCTTCCTCCTCGTGCTCATCTACATGGTATTCTTCTATCAGGGAGCAGGTCTCATCGCTGACTTCGCCCTTCTGTGCAACGTACTTCTGCTCTTCGGAACCCTCGTTTCATTCGGAGCCGTCCTCACGCTGCCCGGTATTGCCGGTCTCGTCCTCACCCTCGGTATGGCGGTCGACGCGAATGTCATCATCTATGAGCGAATCAAGGAAGAGCTCCGCGCCGGTAAGGGTCTCAGCAAGGCTGTTGCCGACGGTTACAAGAACGCATACTCGGCAATTATCGACGGTCAGGTGACGACAGCCCTCACCGGTCTCGTTCTTCTCGTCTTTGGTTCAGGTCCTGTCAAAGGATTCGCAACCACCCTCATCATCGGTATCATAACCTCTGTCCTCACCTCTATCTTCATCACCCGCATCGTGATTGACGACAGGCTCGCAAGGGGCAAGAAGGTAAGTTTCGACAACAAGCTCACGAGGAACTTCCTCCAGAACACTCACGTCGATTTCCTCGGCAAGAGAAAGATTACCTACGCGCTTTCAGGAACCCTCATCCTCATCTCCATCCTTTCAATCTGCATCAAGGGCTTTACCTATGGTGTCGATTTCACAGGTGGCCGTACTTATGTAGTGAGATTCGACAAACCTGTCACTGCTGAGGCTGTACGTGAGGCAACTCTCGCCGAGTTCAACGAGGCTGTCGAGGTAAAGCAGTTCGGAGGTGACAGCCAGATGAAGATTACCACGGCATACAAAATCAACGAGGAATCAACTGAGGTTGACGCAGAGGTTGAGCAGATGCTCTACGAGGCATTGAAGGGAATGTTCGCAAAGGATATGACCTTCGACGAGTTCCGTTCTACAGTGGACAACCCTAACGGTATCATTTCTTCCGATAAGGTCGGTCCTACCATCGCAAACGATATGAAGCGCGACGCGATCATCGCCGTCATCATCGCCCTCTTTGTGATTTTCGCATACATCGCAATCCGATTCAAGAACTGGACTTGGGGTCTGGGTGGTGTGACTTCACTTGCTCATACTGCAATCATCGTGATTGGATTCTTCTCGCTCTTCAGCGGCATCCTTCCATTCACTCTCGACGTTGACCAGACATTCATCGCCGCAATTCTGACAATCATCGGATATGCAATCAACGACAACGTGGTCATCTTCGACCGTATCCGTGAATACAGGACAGATCATCCGAAGTCCCTTCTCAAGGACAACGTGAATGACGCGCTCAACAGCACGCTCTCACGTACGATGAACACCTCCCTCACGACTCTCGTCACCATGCTTGCCATCGCAATCTTTGGCGGTGAGGTCATCAGGGGTCTTGCGGTTGCCCTTATCCTCGGTATCATCATCGGTACTTACGCTTCTATCTTCATCGGTACTCCGGTGATGTATGATGTCGTAAACTCCGTCGAGAAAAGGAAAAACGCAAAATAAAAAGGCATCTGCTGCGTTGTGCTCCTCGATGAAATCCTCACAACCATAAGGTTGCTGCGGTTTCCTCTTCGTCGCGAGCCTTGCATCTGCTCTTTTTATTTCACATTTTTCGCTCAGCACTTATAAGTTTTAGGGTATTTTCTTTGAAAATCACTACGTTAGATAATGTTTTATTAGAAGCGTCTGAAAAATTTTTCAGACGCTTCTTTTTTGAGTATCTTTGTAGTTCCGCGACGATGTGATATGCTCGAATAAAAGAAGCCTTCAGATTGCGGGGAAAAATAAGCCTTCAACACATTAACTACCTGATTGATATGTCATTCGTACATCTCCACGTCCATACGCAGTACTCCATCCTCGACGGATTCTCCGCCATCCCGAAACTATTTGACAGGGCTGAGGAATTGGGGATGCCGGCGCTTGCCATCACGGACCACGGCAACATGTACGGAATCAAGGAGTTCCTGAAATATGCCGCGAAGCACCCGAATATAAAGCCTATTCTCGGATGCGAGGTCTATGTCACGCGCCACTATGACCACCATCTCAAGGACAACAACCACAAGGGCTACTACCACCTCATTCTTCTTGCCAAGAACTACGAGGGTTACAAGAACCTGATGAAGATTGTCTCCACGGGGCACATTGAGGGCAAGTACTACAACAAGCCTAGGGTGAGCCACGAGGTTTTGGAAAAATGGCACGAGAATCTCGTCTGTCTGTCCGCCTGCATCGCCGGGGAGGTGCCGAGAGATCTCATAGACGGGGACGAGGAAGAGGCACGCAAGGCAATCCGGTGGCACAAGAACTTGTTCGGTGAAGATTACTACCTTGAGGTACAGTCCCACAGGACAGAAGTTCCGGGAATGACGCAGGAGGTCTGGGAAAAGCAGCAGGTTGCCAATGCGGGGATATTCAGGCTCGCAGAGGAGATGGGAGTCAAGGTCGTGGCCACTAACGACGTGCACTTCGTGAAGAAGGAGGACGGGCCGGCGCACGACAGGCTTCTCTGCCTCAACACAGGAGCTTATCTCGACGACGTTAACAGGATGCGCTACACTCAGCAGGAGTTCCTCAAGAGCGAGGAGGAGATGGCGGGACTGTTCCCTGAGCATCCTGAGGTGCTGGCCAACACGCTTGAGGTCGCGGACAAGATTGAGAGCTACAAGATTGACAGGGGTCACGTGCTGCCTAAGTTCGATCTGCCGGAGGACTTTCTTGCAGACATAGACAATCAGTTGGAGAAGTATAAGGACGTGATTGACGTAGGGCGCTGCGACAAGGACGGCACAGACCGGGGGGAGGAGTTCTGCCGCTCGGTGGCGTATCTCTGCCATCTGACCTACAAGGGCGCGCACATCCGCTACGGGGAGACCTTCACAGAGGAGCAGAGCGAGCGAATCGATTTCGAGCTCAAGACAATCTGCCGCATGGGTTTCCCGGACTACTTCCTCATCGTTCAGGACTATATTGCTGCCGCCCGCGCGATGGGTTCGATGGTGGGCCCCGGACGTGGCTCGGCCGCCGGTTCGGTGGTGGCATATTGTCTCTGGATTACCAATCTCGACCCTATAAAATATCAGCTCCTGTTCGAGCGTTTCCTCAATCCGGACCGTATCAGCATGCCGGATATTGACGTGGACTTCGAAGACCTCGGAGCCGCGCATAAATATGTAGAGGAGCATTACGGTCTTGACCACGTCTCGCGTGTCATCACCTTCGGAACGATGGCGGCAAAGTCGGCAATCAAGGACGTGGCGCGAATCAGCCGCATGAGCATCGATGATTCCAACCGGCTCACAAAGATGATTCCCGACCGTCTGAGCGAAATGGTAGAGAAGGAATATCCATTCAACCCAAAGCTCGACGAATTGAAAAAGGGATTCAGCGAGGTCGTGAAGAAGGTGGAGGTCGATGATCCGGACAATCCGGGGCAGAAGATGTTCGTCGAGAAGCACTATCAGGTCGGCAAGGAAGAGGCGAATGCGAAAATTACCCTCAAGAACTGCTACAGGCTGGTTCCGGAACTTCAGGAAGAACTGAAAAACGGCACAGAACTGACTAAGGAGGTGCTGAACTACGCTCTTCAGCTCGAAGGCTGCATCCGTCAGGTGGGAGTCCACGCCTGCGCGACTATCATCGGACGCGGAAACCTGATGGACTATATCCCCATCTGCCTTTCGGAGGACAAGGAAATAGTTGACGAGAACGGAAAGAAAAAGGAATTCTGGACATCGCAGTATGACGGACATTACATCGAGGACGTCGGCATGCTCAAGATGGACTTCCTCGGGCTCAACACGCTGACCATCATACACACCTGTCTCGACCTCATAAAGGAAAGATATGGTGTTGATATAGACATAGAAGCCATCCCCATCGATGACAAGATGACCTACGAACTCTACGGACGCGGCGACACCACGAGCGTGTTCCAGTTCGAGTCTCCGGGAATGATGAAGTGGCTCCAGCTGCTCCAGCCGACAAGATTCGAGGACTTGATTGCGATGAACGCCCTCTATCGACCGGGCCCTATGGACTACATTCCGTCATTCGTCGCCCGAAAGCAGGGGCAGGAGGCCGTGGAATATGACCTTCCTGAGATGGAGGAGTTTCTTAAGGATACCTACGGAGTGACGGTCTATCAGGAGCAGGTCATGCTTCTTTCTCAGAAACTGGCGAACTTCACCAAAGGTGAGGCCGACAAACTGCGAAAGGCTATGGGAAAGAAGCAGATTGACATCCTTAACTCCCTGAAAGAAAAGTTCATGACGGGCGGGATGAAGAACGGTCACCCGGAAAAGACTCTCGACAAAATCTGGAAGGACTGGGAGAAGTTCGCGCAGTACGCCTTCAACAAGTCCCACGCCACCTGCTACGCATGGGTCAGTTACCAGACGGGCTGGCTCAAGGCTCACTATCCTGCCGAGTTCCAGGCGGCTAACTTGAGCAACAACCTCTCGAAGATGGACGAGATCAAGAAAATCATGGATGACTGCAAGAAGGGCGGCATCAAGGTTCTCAATCCGGACATCAATGAGTCGCACTCCGCCTTCTCCGTCAACACTGAGGGACACGTCCGCTTCGGCCTCGGAGGCATCAAGGGCTTCGGCTCCAACATCGTGCAGGCCATCATCAGCGAAAGGACACGGAACGGACAGTTCGCAGACATATATGACTTCATCGAAAGGATGTCCGGCGTCGTAAACCGCAAGTCTATGGAGTCCCTGATTTATTCCGGGGCATTCGAGAGTTTCCATATATCCAAACAGCAGTTCTTCACCCCGTGTCCAAGTGGCGACACCTTTCTTGACGCTCTCATCCGCTATGGTGAGCTTTTCCGTCAGGATGCCGAGAGTTCGGCGATTTCGCTTTTCGGCGAGGTGGAGGAAATGAAACCGACGCGACCGGATATTCCGGATGTTTTGAATGAGGTGGACGATATGATATTCCTTCAGAAGGAAAAGGAACTCGTAGGAATGTATCTTTCGGCACACCCGCTCGACAAATACCGCTTTGAACTCGACAATTTTGTGGGCTGTTCGCTCGGGCAGCTTGATGCGCGGATTAACGAGTGTACGGAGCGTCAGGCCGGGGAAAAGGTCTGCGTGGCTGGACTCATCACAGAAACCGGAACGTTCAACACCAAAACAGGCCGGGCCTATTCGAAGACGAAAATTGAGGACTATGAGGGCAGTTTCGAGCTGGCTCTCTTCGGCAAGGACCACGAGGCGTTCATGGCCTATCTCCTGCCGCACAACGCTATCTGGATTGACGGCGAGATTAAACCGCGATTCTACCAAAAACCGGCCGAGGGAGCGTCCGCACAGCCTCAACAGAAGATTCCTTACGGGTTCAGAGTGAACAGGATTGTGCTTCTGGGCAATGTGGCGGAGGAGAAGGTCAAGAACTTCACCATCCAGCTCTCCACGCCGCAACTCACACCGGAGTTCCGCGAGAGGCTTGTGCAGCTCATCAAGGACAACAAGGGGCCTATCCCGCTCTCGATGAAGCTCTACGACCCCGTGCACAAGTGGAACATTGAGTTCGCTTCGCGGAAATTCACTGTCGGTGTGAACAACGATTTTGTGTCGACACTTGAAGCGATGGGACTGAGCTACGACGTTGAGAAAAAAAGATAAACTCCTCTCAAAACAAAAAAATCTGACTCAAAAATACATCTCAAATAGTCAAGTGTCAACAACGCAAGTATTTAATAATTCAGTATATGGCAGCAGAGGAAAGATTCGCGAGCCTCGGAAGAGTGGAGGCGGTTGCAAGGCTTTTTGACGGAACGGGCTATAAGCCGTTCGAGAGCACATGGTTCGAAACTAAGGGGCAGGCGTATGCCACCCAAAAGAGTCGTTGTTTCATTGAGGGAACGGATTTCGACCTTGTCTATTTCCCGCTCAAGCACCTCGGTCACAAATGCGTGACCATGGTGACCGGCGAGCTCTATGCGGAGTTGTCCACCCCGCGCACTCTCGCCGTTGTCATAGGAGTGCCGGCCAAGCTGGACTTCAGCCACATTAAGGAACTCTGGAGCGGGATTGTCGCCTGCGCCAAAGAACACGGCTACGAAAAGCTGAGCCTTGAGGTGGTGCCGTCGATGGTGGGCCTCAGCATCAGTTTAAGTGCCTGTGGAGAGACGTCGCTGCTCACGGCGAAGCGTCGTGCTCCCGCAAAGAGCATGGACCTGCTCTGCGTTTCGGGCAGCCTCGGAGGAGCCTACCTCGGCTTGAGCGTGTTGGAACGCGAAAAGCGCAAGTTTGACAAGACGAAGGACGACCACGAGCAGCCGCAGCTTGACAAGTACAAGGATTTCGTCGGCGAATACCTCAAGCCGTCCCTCTCGCCGAACATACTCAAACTTCTCGAAGACTCGGAGATTGTGCCAAGTTTCGGCTATTTCGTCACCCGCGGCCTCGCTGACGCCGTCAAGTGCCTCGTCCGGGATTCCGGTCTCGGTGCGAAGATTTACGCCGAGAGAGTGCCTTTTATGGGCAATTCCATCGATCTGAGCAAGGAACTTGAAATAGATCCGCTTGCTGCCGCTCTCAACGGAGGTGACGACTGCCGCCTTCTATTCACCATTCCAATCGGGAAGCACGACAAATTCCGCCACGATTTCCAGACCTTCGACATCATAGGTCACCTCGCCAAACCGGAAGTAGGCTCCGTCATAGTCACTCCCGACGGCGTCGAACTCCCCCTCCACGCCCAGGGCTGGCCGAATGCTGCACTCGTAAAAGTAGACACGGAGGGGTAGAAAAAGATTGAATGATTTATCTTTGTAGTTGAGTTCAGGTCGTTGGGCCTGGAGGGAGGGGCGGAGCCCCGACCGGAAGGTCCAACGACCGGTGCGGCCCGGAGATTGCCCTCAGTCCCGTCTACCCCGAAGGAGAAACGATTATGGGAAAACATTTGAATCCTCTTGAAAAAGAGCTCCTGATTCGCCGGTTC
>ERZ779877.61-NODE-61-length-123011-cov-7.408203_pt1 | contig 123011 bp, 89 predicted proteins | sample MGYA00511556_ERZ779877 | MGnify/ENA primary metagenome ERZ779877 (study PRJEB29588, sample SAMEA2159338) | human gut metagenome | biome: human gut; feature: human-associated habitat; material: faeces | place: Denmark | collected 2008/2010 ... | reverse complement strand
CGGCAAAAACGGCTTTGAATCCAGCATCGTAGGTCAAATCGACGAAAATTTCTTCCTTCTCTTGAATTGTTGTGTCCATAAAATCTGCGTTTTTAGTCATGTGGCAAAGGAAAGAAGAAGTACCCGTTTAATGAAATATTCAACGGATAAAGTGAAAAATAGCCGTCCAAGGCTCGTTAAATCCAGATTTTTGAAATGAGTTTTCCAAAAGTTTGCGCAAACTCTGAGAGTAAAAACAGCTCCGCAAACGCCCTATCTCGCTGAAAAACACGTAGAAAAGGACATCGCCTCCGCAGTTAGCCGTTTACTTCCTCAAAATGCAACAAATAGCGTTTTTCCAATTCACTACCTCTCCTATTTTCCGCAAGTCTTGGTATTTCAGTCAATAATCTGCCCCACAAATACGTGAGAGGCATATCGCTCGTTTGATTTGAGTGTCCCATTGTGGGAAATGGGGAAATATGGCAAATTGCATAGATAAAAAAGAACCAGCCACAAATTGTGATCTCAAATGGCTTTGTCTAGACGATGATGTATATCATATAGGGCCTCTATCAAGGACTTGGACAAAAAGTGGTTCGATTTCTCTAAAATGGAGATACTTACATCGGATGAATTGATGGAAAGAATCAATAGAGGGTAGTACACTGCGTTCTTTAGCGATGCTGTGCCGGTTCTGTACTTGCGGTACTCTTGGGAGGAATTTGAAATATTCGCTATATTTGTCGTTTGCTTATTAAAAATGACAAAATGATTCAGGTTATTGAGAGGGTTGCCAGGATACTTGAGTATTTGGCGGAAAACAGGAACAGGGAGGTGCCTTTGACGGAGATTGCTGACAGCCTTGACATAAACAGGGCTACCTGTGCCAATATACTTAAATCTATGAAAGAACTCAGTCTTGTCGAGCAGAGCGACTATCGTAAAGGTTATCTGCTCGGAGACCGGATTTTCTCGATGGCGGGGACTGATAATGGCTCAAACAAACTTGCCAGGCGCCTTTCTCCGCTTGTGGATGCGCTGTGCCGTGACGTGAACGAGAATGTGATGCTGGCCGTCATTAAGAATGACAAGCGCGTGCTGCTGCATACGTCAGTTGGTAATCATGCAATTGAGGCGAAGACAATTCCTGAGATGAGGGCTTGGAAGGCTACCACGGCGAAGGTGATACTTGCCCAGTATAGTCCGGAAAGGCTCGCAAATTTCTTGAAAGTGGCGGGGATGCCGGGAAAGGACTGGCCGGAAATCCTGACCAAACAGGAGTTGTTCGATGCACTCGCCGGAATGAAAGGACGGAAATGTGTGACCGTGATAAATCACCATTTCGCATGTATGGCTATCCCTGTATTTTGCCGTGGGGAGGTTGTCGCCTCCTTGGGTTTCTACCTTCCGGATATGCGCCTTGAAGGCAGGAGTGAACTTCTCGAAGAAAAACTCGTTGATGCGGCAAATCTGGCGGAGTCGATGCTGGAATAACTAAATACCTGAGATGTTTATTTTATAGCCCCTGTTGTTTTATATTATAAAATAATAATTTTTATTTGTAAAACAGTGAAATAAATTATACCTTTGCCCTAACATAAATCCGGGATACGGATGCTTTACTGCATAATTAAGGACAAAGGTGCATATAGGACATTTCATAAACAAGGGAATTATTACGGCAGTCTTTCTCGCTACTGCTACCAGTCATACTTCTGTGGCTCAGAATGTTGTGGGTTTTGTGCCGTCAGATTTGTTCTTCCCGTTTCAGCCTACTCACACCTCTCCGGGCAACATTACTGATGTCTCAGCTTGGTCCGGCAACGACAGGCGTCCTGCCGGCTCTGATGGTTTCATTTCGGTGGAAGGAGACCATTTCGTCGATGGAAAGGGACGGGAAATCCGTTTCATTGGGACGAACATAGGAATGACCGGCTGTTTTCCGGAACACGAGGATGCGGAACAGCTTGCGCTTGAGTTGAAACGCTACGGAATCAACATTGTCCGTCTGCATTATGTCAGTCACCGAAGTCCGAAAGAAGGCTATCCGGTGAAAGACTCGTTTATCGAACCGTTGCAGTTGGAGCGCTTCGACTACCTCTTTGCGAAACTCAAGGAGCAAGGTATATACACCTATTTCCAACTCAATATCGCCCGTAAGTTCGGACGAATGAACGGAGTTGAGAATGCTCATCTGCTGCCATATTATAAAAATGGAATTGACAATGTCGATCCGCTGATGATAAGCCTTCAGAAACGCTTCCACAAAGAAATTCTTACTCACGTAAATCCCTACACCGGACTCTCATACAAGGATGACCCTGCGGTCGCAATGATGGAACTTGCGAATGAAAATTCGATAGTGAATGCGTGGTATGCACCGAAATATAATTTCCCGAATATTGTTGAACCCTACAGGACACGGATGCGAGAAAGATGGGAGGCGTGGCTGCGTAACAGATACGGGAGCATTGAGGGGCTGGATTTGGAGTCGACATCAAGAAAACGTGATTATGCCGAATTCCTCTACGGACTGGAATCCAGCTATTTCAGCGACCTCTATTTCAATGTCAAACATCGTCTCGGCGTCCGTTGCCCGGTGACAGGGACTCAGCTCGGATATGGCTTCAATCAGCCTCAAGCGGCGACTGACTTCTGTGATATGCACGGCTATTGGTGTCATCCTGCCTTCCCGGGAGGAAAATGGAACAACGCCCATTGGAATCTCAGGAACGGGGCTCTTGTGAATAGTTTTGGTCATCCGGCATCGGTCCTGACAGCTATGGCTCATTCGAGGATTCTTGGCAAGCCGTTCACAGTCAGTGAGTATGATCATCCGAACCTGAACTTCTACTGCGCGGAGGGCAATCTGATGCTTTCTGCAATGGGGGCATTCCAGAACTGGTCTGCGCTGATGCAGTTTGCGTGGATACTCGATAGGGATTATGACAGAGATTACATCCGTCCGATGTTTGATATGTGTTCTGCCACCCAGAAATTGGCTCATTTCCCTGCCTGTTGGGCTATGTTTGTGCGGGGAGATGTGAAAAAGGGCAGTGACGGGCTTGTCTTCGCCTTTCCGTCTTCTGCCGCTGCTGACATTCAAGCTGTTGCCCGGAATGGAGCGGCAAATGCCCATAACCGTCTTGATTCGGAGCTTCTGAAATCACTTCCGCTGTCGGTCCTTTCTGGCCGGCAAATAGAAGAACAGCCGGGCTTGTTTTCGGAAAAGGGGCGTAAAATTATACGGGAGGAGTCAGATGTGCCGGAGCCTCTGTCAAGAGCATATTCGGAAAAACTCCTGAAGAGCGGGACCGGTGAAATCCTTTGGGATTGGCGTGAGCCTGATGGGGGAGTGTTTATGGTGGATACAGAAAGGACAAAGGTTTTTTCCGGATTTGTACGTGGGCGTTCTTTTCTTTTTAGGGGAATGAAACTCACTCCGGGGAAGACTCGCTCGGATTGGCTGACGCTTTCTTTGACGCTTTCAAACCCTCGGGAGACCTCATTTCGTGGTAATATCCTTCAGCCGGGTTCCTGGCTGCTTGCCGTGACCGGACTTGTTGGGAATACTGATGAAAAAATAGTCGGCGTGGAAGGCTCACCGGGAAAGATTTCCTGCTCGGCTCCGGACGGAGGGCGTGTCGGCACCGGACCTGTTTTGTGTGAGGGCGTGGAGGCTGAATTGGTATTTGCCGGACTTGGGGGCCGCCTCCGTTGCTATGCGCTCGATCCTGGAGGACAGCGCAAGTTTGAACTTCCGGTTGGCATCGGGGATTCCGGTGAGGCTGTCGTCAGGACCGGTCCGCAATACAGAACGGTCTGGTATGAAATAGCCGTTTCCCCATTGAATCCTGATTGATGAACATAAACCATTATACACTAAACCATTATGACCTGTAAACACATTCTTGCAATTTTCAGCCTGCTCTCGTTTCCGGTCGCCGCTCTGTCCGCAAAGGATATCGTGACCGATACCTTGGGTACTGTGAAAGCAGTGGCAAAGACTCCGGCAGAACTGCTGAAAGGGGAAGTTTCCGGTGTGAGGATATCCTCAATTGACGGAAATCCTAACGGAGAACTGAATGTCAATGTCCGTGGTCTCAACACTCTCAGAGGCGATTCGCAGCCGCTGTGGATTGTTGACGGAGCGGTCATAGGCAACTCTGTCAATCAGAATCTGAATGCATTTTTCCTTAGTGGAGGCTATAACTCCGCAGGAATTGCCCTTCCTGACTATTCAGAACGCAGCTACATTTCACCGCTCGGTAATTTCGGATGGCTGAATCCTTACGAAATCGAATCAATCGAAATCGTCAAGGATATGTCGGCGGCGTCCCGCTACGGAATCACCGGTGCGAACGGAGTCATCATTGTCCGTACACGCAAATCCGTATATGGAGAACGCAATATACGCTGGTCATCCAATGTAGGAGTCAGTTTCCGTCCCAAAGTCGGAGAGGCTTTCAGAAGCGGAATCTTCCATAGCCACGACCTCGGAATCAGCGGGGTCGTGGGGAACAATTCCCGCTACAATATTTCCGGCTTTGTCCGTCAGGATGTCGGAGCGGTACGGGGTAGTGATTCCGTTAATGGAGGCTTTGCCGTGGGCTTCGAGACTGAAGCTAACAATATCTTCCATTTCGGGCTCAATTCCTTCCTCGCCTACGGCAACAGCAATTCTGCGGGAGGAACAAACTGGATTGGCGCCCCTTCCACGATGACAGTTTCCCGCTATCCGGATTCCTTTCCGAAGGACAGCGTGAACGGATGGCTCGACGACTATGAGGACAATGCGGTGAACTATAGGAGTGTCAATTCCGTGTGGCTCAAAATAAACTTCCTCCGCGGATTCTGGTTCAAGGCTACGGGAGGAATGGACTATCAGAATCAGAACCGCTACCTGTGGTATGGTGACGGGACATCGTTCGGAACCAACTTTTCCGGAGCTGCCGGCATATTGAACAATTCCCTTTTCAGCTATAACGCCACCGGAGAGCTCTGCTTTGAACGCAATTTCGCCCTTCGCCATCATTTCGAGGCAAGCCTCGCAGCAGACTTTAACGGCTACACCAACCGCACCAACTCTATGTGTGGAACGGAATTCGACCTTCCTTATCTCAAGGCACTCGGACTGTCTTCGTCAGCCAGCATTCACGCTATAAGGAAATTTACGCGGAACTACAACGACCTGGGGGGCTATGCCCGTCTTGCCTACGATTTCGCCGGCTATGCCGGAGTGGATGCTACAGCCCGCCTCGACCGTAATTTTCGTTTTGACGGCGGTCCGGAGGTATATCCGGGAGTGGATGCGTACTTCAATTTCGGAAAACTCTTCCTCAAGAAAGGTCAGGCTGTCTCGTCTCTGAGAATTGACGGCGGCTACGGCTGGGCAGGTCGCGAAACCGTTCTTCCTTATGAATATCTGCCCTCTTACATCTCTAATGTCCCGTCCATTGATGCGGGAACCGAATGGTATTTCGACGGACTCAACCGTCTTCTAAGCAAGGAGTATAATATCGGATTCGTCATCGGTTTTATGGAGGACAGGTTCAATTTTAAGTTCCGTTTCTACGACAAGAAGACAGAGGATGATTTCAAAGTCTATAATTTCGGTAAGGAAATTTCCGGTCTCTGGACAGAAAGCGGGGAAAGTCAGATTTTTCAGGAAAGGATGTCATCGCTGCGCAATATGGGTGTCGAGATAGATGCGGATTTGCAGGTGATGAAGACAAGGAATATAGAATGGAGACTTTATGGCTATGCCAACTGGAACAAAAACACGGTCTTGTCGCTTGATGCACTTGATGCTGACGGAGCAGGAGTATCCCGCGGGGTATATACTGCGGCGAACATCGAAGGGCGCCCGATAGGCTGCGCATGGGGTTATCGCCTGGACGGGGAGGGCAACAGACTCTCTGATACTGCGGAAGACCTCGGAAACACCCTTCCGCGGCTCTACGGCAGCGCAGGAACAACTGTGCGTGTATTTGGTCTCACGCTTGACGCGAAAATCTCTGCCGTCGGAGGATTCAGTATAATCAATGCGAACAAGGTCTTCGAGGCTTGGAAGAACGACATCAGTTCGGCATACCTCGAAAGGGGAGAGTATGTGCGTCTCGAAAACTTGTCTGCGTCCTACGATATCCCTTTGAAACTACGTTGGATAAAAGGGTTTAGGGTGAATCTTGCGGCTCGTAACCTCCTGACATTCACTAAATACGGAGGATGGAACCCGGATGTGAACAGTTTCGGGGTGAGAGTGCGTTCGAATGGTGTGGACTATGGTTCATTCCCTCTCTGCCGCTCGCTGGTTCTCGGATTGAATGTCAAATTTTAAATGAGAAAGACTATGGGCAAAAATATATCATCAGTCCGCGTTGCTGTATTGAGCGGATTACTCTTTATATTTATGGCTCCGAGCATATTTGCGCAGGAGCGCATAACGGTTCGGGGATGCGTCACGGACTCCCGTGGGGAGCCGGTAATCGGTGCGGCAGTGATGCCCGAGGGAACGTCTGACGGGGCTCTGACCGGAGTGGATGGAAACTATTCCATCAGTTTTACTCCGAAATCGGAAAAAACAGCGCAGCTCGTATTCTCCAGTATGTCTTATCTGTCGCAGACGGTGGATGTCAATGGACGTGCCGTGATAGATATCGTGCTTCAAGACGACTATGAGCAATTGGAAGAAACTGTGGTCATAGGCTACGGCTCTATGCGCAAGGGCGATATCACAGGAGCAGTGACCTCGGTTAAAATTGACGAGATGAAGGCATCTCAAAGTTCTTCCCTCGGACAGCTCCTTCAGGGAAACGCAGCCGGAGTCCACGTGGTCTCCAACAGCGCAGCTCCAGATGCGGCGGTCAGCGTGACAATACGTGGAGCAAGTTCGTTCAATTCGGGCTCGCAGCCTCTCTATGTCGTTGACGGCGTGATAATTAACACCGACGGCTCGACCTATCTCGGCTCACACGCCGGCGATGAAAACGGAATCGACGAAGAAAGCAACGGGCTTATGGGCATAAGCCCTCAGGACATAGCCTCCATCGAAATACTCAAGGATGCCTCCGCTACGGCCATCTACGGTTCGCAGGGAGCCAACGGAGTCGTCCTCATAACCACGAAATCAGCGAATCGGGAAAGACCGGTAATCACATTCTCCGCAGGCGTCAGCATCAGCAACATATACCGCAAATTCGACATAATGGATGCGGAGGATTACAAAATGTTCTTGGACCTCAAGGAGATAAGCCACGATTCGGCACTCTATACCATCTACACCGACAAGGTTGAAGACGGCACATACGAGCCGGTAGATTGGCAGGATTTCACGACCCGCACGAGCGTAACCCAGCGTTACTATCTCACCATTGCCGGACGTCCGAAGAATACCAACTATCGTTTTTCGGTGGGCTACAACGACAACGAAGGAGTAATCAAGGGCACCGGTTACAAGAATCTCAGTCTGCGTCTTAATCTCGACAGGACGATAGGCAATTTCAGCATCGGAAGCAAGACCTCCGTGTCCTGGCTCAATTCGAAGATGACCCAGGGAGTGGGCTCGTCGCTTACCCAGACTCCGGCGACTTCACTTGTAATGAGTATGTTACAGACACGTCCGCTCAAGCACAGGGTGGATTATGACGACGACGGTTACGAGATTTATGACGACTCGGCTCCAGTCTCCGGACCGGACAGGTGGCTCAGCGACTATAGCAGCGAGCGTGCCGAAATCCGCGTCACTCCGAGCCTATATGCACAGTACAAAATACTCCCGTGGCTGACATTCAAGTCTGTTTTCGGTCTGGACTATCGCTCAGACGAACGACTCAAATTCAAGTCCAGCCGCATCAATACTATGGCTACGGGGTCTACAGGTGCAGTGGGGCATCTCGACAGGATGAACTGGAACTGGGACAATCTCCTTATGGCGGACAAGAAGTTCGGCAAACACTCTGTTTCCGGGACACTCGGGCAGTCGGCTTCCCGCAGTGCTCTGAAAAATCAGGTGGTTGAGGGTACGAATATCAGCCAATGGAGGGCGATGGCAGGCTCGCTCAACTCGGCGCCGTACAACTGGCTCTCCTATTCGGAATCCTATAGTTCCCTTCTCTCTTTCTTCGCCCGTGCGGTCTATAATTATGACGATAGATATGTACTCACCGCGACTTGGCGTTTTGACGGCTCGTCCAAGTTTGCGAAGAAGAACAAATGGGCAAACTTCCCGTCTTTCGCTTTCGCGTGGCGCATCAATGAGGAACCGTGGTTCAATGTCCCGGCAATCTCAATTGCAAAACTCCGTTTGGGCTACGGAATGGTCGGAAATCAGGGAGTGCCTTCATATCAGACCATCTACAAATACTATACGAACATAGTCCCGACCCACGACAACGACAGTCACAAGCAGGTCTCCATATCTTCGCTTAATCTCCCTTCTATTAATCTGAAATGGGAGACCACAACCCAGTATAACGGAGGACTCGATTTCGGAATGTTCGGAGGTCGTCTCTCTCTTGCTGCGGATTTCTACTGGAAAATCACAAAAGATTTGCTTCAGACCAAGACCCTCGCAGGCTCGGCAGGAGTTTATAATCCTTATGTGAATATGGGCTCTATCGAAAACAAGGGTTTCGAGCTCACTCTTTCGGCAGTTCCGCTGCTCACAAAAGATTTCGAATGGACCATAGGTGGAAACTTCTCTCTCAACCGCAACAAAATCCTCTCCATTGACCCGAGCGGCTCGAACAGGGCGAGTATGTATGTCTATCCGAATCAGCCGATACAGGAAGTGGAGTATTTTAGTGGGAACAACCTATCTGGAGACGCAATCTGCCGCGACTACATCAATGTATTCATCGCCGGGCAACCGATGTGCCTTTTCTACGCTATGCCTACCGACGGCATAGTCCAAGCTGGGCAGACCGGAGTTCCGTTCTCAGACGGGAAAGTCAGGGGAGAAGGCTCGGTGAACTTCGTAGATACCAACGGGGACGGGATCATCAGTGCGGCGGACAGAGTCGTGGTCGGAGACCCGAATCCGGATTTCACCTACGGCTTCAACACCTCCTTCCGCTGGAGGGATTTGACCGTCTCCGCGAATTTTATAGGCTCTTACGGAAACGATATCTACAATCAGCAGGCGGCTGTTCTCAGCGACGTCTCCACCAACAGCGCCAACAGGCTGCGTTCCCCGATATTCAACTCCTGGACTCCTGAAAATCCTGATGCGAAATATCCTTCACTCTCGGCATACACGCCGAACGACATCAACTGGTGTACCGACAGATTCGTAGAAGACGGTTCATACCTTCGTCTCTCGGATCTTGCAATATCCTATTCCCTCCCAAGAAAACTTTTCAGAAACCTTTTCATCAAACACGTCTCATTCGGAGTTTCCGGAAAGAATCTTTTTGTCTGGACGAAATATTCGGGATATGATCCGGATGTGAATGTTTATGGAAATGTTCTCAAATATGGAGTGGATATGGGTGCGTATCCGTCTGCCAGGACATTTATGTTTGACCTTAAAGTATCGTTCTGAGAATATGAAAAAAGTATTGACATATATATTTGCCGCTCTTCTTCTCCCTTCATGTTCTTTTCTTGAGGAGAAAGTGACGACATCATACGGCGGATCTGTGATGAATGCCGCCGACACCGAGGCAGCTCTCGAAGCCAATATTCTCGGCTGCCATAGGCAACTTGCGTCGAGCGGCTTCAAGACCGGTGCGTTTTGCGAATGGCTCGCTCCGGCTTCCGGCATAGTCCATTGGGGAAACGCCAGTGCACTTGCGAACCCACTCGAGAGGTGGACCTGTGCCTTGAAATTCACCCGTTTCTCGAAACATCCGGAGGCTTATGAATCCTTTACGAGTTTCTATAGGGCGGTTTATCGCTGCAATTCCCTGCTTTCCGCACTTGAGGGCAGTCCTGTTGATGAGGCATATAAGAGCGAAATCGAAGGCGAGGCTCTTTTCCTGCGGGCAATGAGTTATTTCTATCTTGTACGACTCTATGGCGATGTCTCCCTGAATCTCGAGGTTCCGACAGATACGGAAAATATCTATTCGGAACGTGCGGACTTCTGGAAAGTCTATTGTCAGATTATCGAAGACCTTGACAGAGCGGCTCAGAAGATGCGCAGCTACGACAGGATGATTGCGGTGACAGGCGGAAACTCTTCCGGGCGTGTCTGCAATTATGCCGCTGTGGCCTGCCGCTCCCTTGTCTATCTCACAATCGGAACGCTTCTAGCCCATCCTGATGACAATTTCTGGCTTTCGGAGCAACGCAGTCCCGATTTCTCAGAAATAGGTATAACTTCGGCAGAAGACGCATTCAACAAGGCTCTTGCCGATGCGGAGGACGTGATTGAAAACGGACCCTTTGAACTCTGTCCGGACTATCGTCAGCTTTTCTGCTGGACAGAACCGCAGGACTGGCAGTTGAAGGAAAGAATCTGGGTGATGCCCCGCTCTCCGGAGTCCGACGACAGTGGCAGTGCGCTCACGATGTGGGCTTTGCCGAACTACTATATGGGTACCAGTGCGGTTCCCAATTTCGGACGTTGTCGTCATGACCGTTGGTTCTTCCAGAAATGGTGCGAGATTTACCGGGGAAGTAAGGGAAAAGGCGCAAATAATAAGAATACCTATGTCAGCTGCTCCGACCCTCGCTTGAACGTGAATATCGCCTACGGCTCATACATCGGGAAAGATGGCAAATCGTTCAACTGCTATCCTACAGACAACCGCATTTTCCCTGGCGACGAGAATATGATGAAGTATTATGGTTTTCCGTATTTCAAGAAATACTACGACCCGAGCTACGACAACAGTCTCGGTAACGCCGATTTCTATGTGATGCGTTTTGCGGAAGTCTATCTGATTGCGGCGGAGGCTGCGGCGAATCTCAGTTCGGGACCTTCTGATTTGTTCTCTGACAAGGCTATATCTTATGTCAATCAGATTCTCGAACGCGCAAGAAACTCAACTGACGGGGCGCCGGCAACAGAGCCACGGGCGTGGGATAGTTCCGATTTTCCTGACAGAGACGCTCTGATTGACAGGATTTTCTGGGAGCGTTGCTTTGAAATGCCTTTCGAACATCACGAGTATTTCGACACACACAGAATGGGTGCCAAATGGCTCGCGGAGACCATCGCCAAACCGAAAAACCTCTTCCTCTATGAAGCCGAGCAGGAAGACTTCACCATAGGAGACAAATCCTATAACGGCTACAGGACAATCTATTACGGTGCGGATTTCCGCTATGATGAGGACTGGAACCTCGTCCGCAAGGGACTGATAAGCGCATATCCATACAACGAACTCGTCTATAACACGAAACTCGACGTTGCGCTTCAAGACCCAAATAAGGGACAGAATCCCGATCCGGTATATTGGAGATAGTGATTATGAAAGAGATAGAATTCAGCGGCAAACTCGCCATAGTGACGGGAGCCGCAAGCGGGATGGGGCTTTACACCTCAAAGGAATTTGCAAGGCTCGGTGCACGGGTCATAATGTGTGACGTCAATGAAGATGCCCTCAAGACCGAAGCTGCCGGGATAGGGGAGGCTGCTCTTCCTATGGCAGGAGATGTCCGGGATTTCAATTATGCCCTTGAAGTGGCTGCCGAAGCGGAAAAACTCGGTGGGGCGGACATTCTCGTCGCCTGCGCGGGAGGAAACGAAGCCCGCTGCTGCCACAGCCATGTCCCTTTCTATGAACAGCCTGTGGAAGTGATTGACTGGGGATTGGATGTCAATCTTAAAGGACCGGTCTATTTCTCGAGGGCTCTGATGCCTCAGATGGTGACGAAAAAATCTGGAGTGATTATTCTTCTGGGTTCAGTGACGGGATTCGAGGGTGACGGCTCTGGAGCGATGTACGGAACTGCAAAGTCCGGGCTCTTCAATTTCGTTAAGGGTCTTGCGATGGCGGGTTCTCCGCACGGAGTCAGGGCAGTCTGCGTTTCTCCCGGACCGGTACTCTCACGTGCGGCTATGGCAGGGATGCCTACGCTCTTGGGACGTGCAGCCGAACTTTACGAACTTGTTGATGTGATTCTCTTTATGTGCAGCGACAACGCATCTTTCATAACGGGCTCCAATCACGTTGTGGACGGTGGCAGACTCTGTATGTACCAGCCGGTTCAGGCAATCGGCAAAAAATGATGTCATTATGATTATTGAGACAATTCTGGCAACAATTCTTGCCTTACCGGGACTGGGAGATGTGGTGATTGACGACAGCCCTACCCGCGTCCAGACTCGTCTGGATATAAATATGGAACTGATGGGAACCTTGAAGCCGAAGTCAGTTTCCGAGATTTCATCCTCGCGCTGGACGCTCGACTGCGGCGGAATGGATCGTGAACACGCGGACTGGCGGGCGGTCCGTGGCTATGTGGCCCCGCTCGGCATTGCCCGTATCCGTCAGCAGGCAGGTTGGGCGAGGTGTGAGAAAGACCCGGGTATGTATGATTTTGCTTGGCTCGACCAGTGCGTTTTCGATGCGAAAAAGATGGGTGTGGATGTGTGGATGGAGCTGAGCTACGGCAACCCGTCCTATCCCGGAGGCGGCGGCAGGCATCTCAATGCAGGTTTTCCCTCTTCCGAGGAAGGGCTTGCGGCTTGGGACAATTGGGTGAGGGCTATGGCTGAACACTACAAAGGCATAGTGAAGGACTGGTGCATCTGGAACGAACCTAACGGCAAGTCAAGCGGCAACACCATCGAAACTGCTACCGACTTTGCCGTGCGCACTGCGGAAATACTCCGGGAAATCATCCCCGATGCCAACATTTCAGCCTTTGCCCTGACTTTCGCCGATCCGAAATGGATTGAGCCTTTCGTGAAGGAACTCGGCAGGCGCGGCAAAACACATCTTTTCAATTCCATTGCCTATCACCACTACAAACACAATCCCGACGCCGGATATGAGGATGTGGAAGCGAGCCGTGCGATAATCGCCAAATACGCCCCGAACCTCCGACTCCTTCAGGGAGAGGGTGGAACACAGAGCGAATGGTGTCGCAACGGAGCCTTGTCCAACACCCACTGGACGGAACTCACTCAGGCGAAGTATGATCTCCGCCGTTCCCTCGGTGACCTCGGACACGGAGACGACACTGAGGTCTTCCATCTCTGCGACCTCGAATACCGTGCGGTGAAACATCATTACGGACTTGTGAGATATGGTCTTCTGAAGACTTCCGGTCAGGCGGACGGCTTTCGCGTGCTGAAGGTCAAGACTGCCTACTACGCCATACAGAATGCCGTTTCCGTATTCAATGATGCTCTTGAGTGTCTGTCTCAGGAGACGAGTTCTACTATTGATGGCGTTGAGAAAGCTGTGATATATGACTGGAAAGATAGGGCGAGCGGGACTCCGGTTGTCGTATTCTGGGATGCATCTTCCCGTCCGTCGGATGACAATGTCGTGAAGAACGGCACAGTCACAGTGAAGGGAAAAGCCGTTGATAATCCGGTCTGGGTTGATTTGCTGACGGGAAATGTCTATGCCATACCTGCCGAAAGAATAAAATCTTCGAGGGGAAGGACGATTTATGAGGTTCCGGTCTATGATTCACCGGCTTTCGTGACCTCGATGAATCTTTTGTCTCTCGACTATTCGTGGTATGTACGTGAAGGGAAGAATATGAAGAGGTAAGCGATATGAAAAAATTTCACGAAGGAAAAATGTATAAATGGGAGGTTCTGCTCCTGCTTTGGATGGCATATCTCCTGAACCAGGGTGACCGTCAGGTTTTCAATACAGTGCTTCCGGCAATCCGGGATGCGCTCAGCCTTACGGACACTTCTGTCGGACTTATCGCGACCATATTCAATCTCGCTTTCGCAATAGCCGTACCTGTCGGCGGATGGATGGGCGACCGTTTTTCTCGCAAATGGGTGGTTACGCTGAGCGTGCTCTTTTTCAGCGTGGCGACTATGTTTACGGGAATGGCGACGAGCTTCGTGTGGCTGATCGTGCTGCGCTCCGTCGCCACCGGAGGCGGCGAGGCTCTCTTCGGCCCGTCAAACTACTCAATCCTTGCCCAATATCACACCGACACCCGTGCGCGGGCTATGTCCATACACCAGACCGCCTATTATGTCGGGGTGATTCTCGCCGGGTGGTTGGCAGGGCTTATTGCCGACAAAGCCGGTTGGAGATGGTCTTTTCTCATTTTCGGAGGGATAGGAATTTTATGGGGGATATTGATGGTTTTCCGTCTGGACAACCGTCCTCCGTCTATTTCCTCCAAAGAAAGCGGGGAAATGGCGAAGCCCGGATTTCTTGACGGCTTCAAGGCAGTTTTCACTACTCCTACCGCTCTTATGCTCACGATAGGATTCAGCGGGCTCATATTCGTTATAACCGGATTTATGACTTGGGTTCCCGCCTATCTGCAGGAGGAGTTCGGACAGAGCCAGGCGGAGGCAGGTTTCAACTCTATGTTCTGGACCTATGTCGCGGCTTTTGTCGGGATTCTGCTTGCCGGAAGCCTTTCAGATAAGCTCGCTCTTCGTGCCTGCAGGTACAGGATGTACCTGCAGGCAGTGGGGCTGGTACTCGGTGCCGTGTCTCTCTTCTTTATGGGAGGAAAATCCTCACTTGCATTCATCTATTTCTGCTTTGCTGCCTGGGGATTCTTCCGTGCATTCTTCGATGCCAACACCTACTCAGTGCTCTATGACGTGACCCCGGAACGGCTCCACGCCTCTTGTGGGAGCGTTATGGGTATGACCGGTTTTGCAGTGGGAGCCTTTGCTCCTCTCGTGCTCGGCGCTATGAAACAGAGTATGGGCTCACTTTCATCGGCATTTCCGCTACTTGCGCTTATCTGGATTGTCTGTGGGTTGCTGATGTTTGTCGTAGCCCGGTTTTTCTATGCTAAAGACCGCGCCAAGATACAGGACGCGGAAACCAAATAACCAAAAATTTATGATACAATGAAAACTGATTTCAAACTCTTTCTTTCAGCCCTCAGCCTTGTGGCTGTCTGCTCTTGCTCGCAGGAACCGGCTGTAGAACCGGTTCCCGGCAATGTGAGGTATTCAGTGTCCTTGAATATCAAAACGGGTTCTGAAACAATGAGTTCCAGAAAATCATACTGGACGGAACTCGATACTCTTGTCGTCTTTGACAGGGATAATGCAGGAGTCAAATTCTTCACTGGCGCTGACGGAAACTCCGCTACGGCGATTTTCGAAACGGACGACTGGACTGGAAAGGAGCCTTTATACGCCTCGGTTTCCGAGACGGCAGACGCGGCCTTCTGCAATGCAGACGGCATACTTTCCGTAGGTCTTGCCTCAAGACAAGAAGCTTCCGCTCCAGAACTCTGTCCCTCAAATGCTTCGGCCTATGTCGGAAAGGTGATCGCGGATGTGGACAATAGTTGCATCGACGAAATGAAGCCTGTAATGGGATTCATAAGAATACCTTTCATAAAAACTGACATAAGTTCTATTGTCGCCTCTGCGCCGGGAGGAGAAAAACTGGCTGGGCGAGTGGAGGTAAACTATGGGAAGCTCACTTCGGGTGAGCGGGATTTCTGGACGGCTCCTGAAGGTGCATCTTCCGTGACCCTTGTTCCGGGAACTTCTGCCATAGCAGAGGATACCGGTGGCTGTTTCAAGGCGGGTGCCTGGCTTCTTGCCCTTCTTCCGCAGACATATTCCCGTGGAATCTCCCTCTCTTTCACGGGAGACGATGGCAAGATACTCTATTCCTACACGGTCGGGGAAGAGGATGGACTCACTATCGGACGCAATGAAGTCGTGACTGTGGACACTCCTCACGCCGACCCGCTTCCGGAGACCATAAGCATATCTCTTGATTTCTACAACGAGTCCAATATCAATCCGTTCGGCTTTGGCGCCCTTGCATCTGCTGACGAAGACGCCGTCAATGGAGAGGATTACGACTATGCCTATAATTATATCTTCCGTGGGCAGGAACAGGTGGAAAATCTGACTTTCACAATATGTAAAGGTAAGGCGGCAAATGCGAGGTATTATTACGCTGCTCCGGGCCAGATGACATACGGGCCTGTAGGACGGAAAATCCTGATGTTTATTGCAACGAACGCATGGATTAGGGTTCCGGGAATTGAGGGAAGGTATCTGCAGTCAGTGACGCTATCTCATGGTAACGGCGCTCCTAAACAGATGATGGTGAAGGACAATCCGGAATCCAAGGCCAATCTCGGATACACCTCGAAGGCGGGAAGCCAGATAGCGACGAAAGATCATCTGAACACCCAGACCATCTCGTGGTATTCGAATTCGGCACAAAGGACAGAGATGGGTAAACCATATTATCTCTATTTCAATGTCGGTGCCTCACTCAGGGTCTATCATATAAAACTCGTTTACACAAAAGAACTTCCGATTAAGTAAGTAGTGCATATTATAATGTATCAGATGAAGAGGTTATTTTCATTGATTTTGGTTATCCTTCTGACGGCGGCTGGGCTCTCTGCTGCCGTCATTGAAGGACCTTTCCTGATTCTGTCCACACCATACAATGAGGACGGTACCGTGGATTATGAAAGTCTCGTGAAAGAGGCGCGTTTTGCCGTGAAGTGGAAAACTTCGGGCGTGATATGGCCACAATCCAACGATTCCATAGACCTGCTTACGCGGGAGGAACGTTTCACCGGAATGGCAGCTCTTGTCGAGGAATGGGTGAAACATCCTTCGGAGACTATTCTGACTTTGGGAGTGAGCGGGGATGATACGGAAGATATGCTCGTTTATGCCCGTGAGGCGGAAAGGCTTGCTGTGAAATCAGGAGTGGATATGGTACTCTGCGCCCGTCCTCCTTATTACGGAGCCACGATAGAGCAACAGCAAGACTATTTCGAGGCTCTTGCACAGGTCGCACGACGTCCCGTGATAATCCAGACATACGTAAACGACGCCTGTCCGACGCCCCCTGTAGGCTTTCTCGTAAATCTTGCGGAGAGTTATCCTAAGACCTACGGATGGATAAAGGAAGAATCGAACAAACTTGAGGCTAATGAGCGTCAAAGGGAAGAATTGGCTGCAACAGAGACAATTAAAACTGTGTTCTCGGCTTGGGGAGGATGGCAATGGCTCTACCAAAGGCGGCAGAATGGCACCTCCGGCCTCATATCGGAAAGGGTGGCATATGCTCCGATAACTTCATGCATTTGGAGACTGATGAAAGAAGGAGACAATAAAAACCGTCTTACAGAGGCCTATGCCCTCTATCGTCTGCTCATAGACCAGAGATTTCTCCCCTATGACAGTCTTAGGGGCTACTCTCTCCACTATTTCGTCCGTCTGGGCATTTTCAAAAACAAACTCTCCCGCGTCTATGCCGGTGCTCCGGATGCTCCGGAAGGCAGCTACACGAGAGAGAATAAGTCAAAATGGATTCTCGAAGACATTGAAATCAGCCCGAGCCAAGGCGCGGAACTCGACAAATGCTACGACGATATGCTTCGCTTTGTCAAGCGATGTAAATAAACAAGGAGGGCGAACGTTCGCCCTCCTTGTTTTGCAGAAAGCCATACATCAATTATTTCAGCCCAAACGCCTCCGCGACAAGCCCGACACTGTCGAGTAGCTCCCAGCCGAAGAACTGGACTTCCTTGCGGCTGCGGACGCCGTGATGTATGAGCTCCACTTCGGCGCGGTAGGGTTTGCGGCCCACGTGTCCGTAGGCTGCGGTCGGTTCGTAAATCGGGTTCTTCAGGCCGAACTTCTCAATGATTTTGGCCGGTCTGAGGTCGAACAATTCGCCAATCTTTTCGGCGATGAAAGCGTCGCTGAATTTCTTTCCCTTGAACTCGAGGCCCTGCACCCCGGAACGGTCAATGGCTGCGCTGCCGTAGCTGTTCACGAAGATGCTGACCGGGCGGGCCACTCCGATGGCGTAGGAAATCTGCACCAGGAGTTCGTCAGCCACGCCGGCTGCCACGAGATTTTTGGCTATGTAGCGGGCTGCGTAGGCTGCCGAGCGGTCCACCTTGGACGGGTCCTTGCCGGAGAAAGCTCCACCACCGTGTGCTCCGCGTCCGCCGTAGGTGTCGACAATGATTTTGCGTCCGGTCAGGCCGGTGTCGCCGTGCGGGCCTCCGATGACGAATTTGCCTGTCGGATTCACGTGGAGGATGAAACCCTGCGGATTGTCGTGCTCATCGAAAACTCCGTGGAAAAGGGCTGCCGTGTCGGGGTGCAGCTGCTTGAGCATCTCCGGAATCAGGATTTCCTCAACGTCCTTGCGTATTTTCGACTGCATAAAGAAATCGTCCGGGAGGAATTCGTCATGCTGGGTGGAAATCACTATTGTGTGGACTCTTACCGGTTTTCCAGTCTCCCCATCATATTCAATTGTAAACTGTGACTTCGCATCCGGACGGAGGTATGGCATCCTCGAATTCTTCTCCCTGCGGATGTCTGCGAGGACGCGGAGAGCGAGATGGGAGAGATAGAGCGGAAGGGGCATATAATCCTCGGTTTCCCTATTGGCATATCCGAACATCATTCCCTGGTCTCCGGCGCCCTGCGCGTCAGCCTCGTCCTCGACATCCTTGCCTTTTCCCACCACGCCGCGGTTGATGTCCGCCGACTGCTCGTGAAGCGTGCTCATCACTCCGCAGGAATTGCCGTCGAAGCGGTAGTCGGCCTTGTTGTAGCCGATGCGGTTCACTGTCTCCCGCACGACCTTCTGGATGTCCACATAGGCGTCTTCCGAGCGGACCTCACCGCCCACAATCACAAGTCCTGTGGAGCAAAAAGTCTCGCAGGCAACCTTGGCTTCCGGGTCCTGGCGGAGAAATTCGTCAAGTATGGCGTCTGAAATCTGGTCTGAAACTTTGTCCGGGTGTCCTTCCGACACCGATTCTGAAGTAAAAAGATAATTGTTCATAATGTTTTTATAACGTTGTTATGTTCACGAGGCGGTGGTGTGTCACGGGATAATTGACATTTTGGGCCCGCATCATCTCATTCGTGGACAAAAAATAACTCCACATATTTTTGACAATTTCAAAATATGCAGAGCCGCTATAAAAACACACTGTCAGGTCTCGTGAGACCATCTTCACGATTTTAGCATTTTTTCGAGTGGTTGCAAGCAGACAAATCTCTCCACATATTTTGCCCCATTCGTACGATGAAAAATCCACCTTTTGAAAGGGAGTGCAAAGGTACGAAAAAATTTATGAATACAAAGAAAAAATCGTAAAAATCGACTAAATTTCAAAATAATCCGACATTTTTTCTTAAAGTCATAATTCTGATATACTTTTGCGTGATAAACCAAAACATTTTTATTAATCAAACCCTTATGAGACAAACAATCAAATGTTTTCTGACTGCCTTGGCAGCGGTTCTTTTGGGTGTGACCTCTTTCGCACAGGTCACGACATCAAGTCTTAACGGTCGAATTGCAGATGAAAGCGGAGACGCTGTCATCGGTGCTGCTGTCATCGCGACACACACTGAGTCAGGTACACGCTATGCTGCGGTTTCTAACAATCAGGGCCGTTTCGTAATCAATGGTATGCGCGCAGGAGGTCCGTACACAGTGGAAGTATCCTGCCTCGGTTTTCAGCCGACAACCTACACCGGCATCACGCTTCAGCTTGCCGAGGCGTTCAACCTCAATGTCGACCTCAAGGAAGACAAACTCCAGCTTGGAGAGGCAATCGTGATTGCTACCCCTGCGTCCAAATTCTCTTCCGAGAAGACCGGAGCAGCCACAAACATTTCCGGCAAGCAGATTGAGTCTCTCCCGACAGTCAGCAGGAGCATCACTGACGTCACAAGGCTTTCACCTTACGGCGGAAATGGAATGAGTTTCGCAGGAACAGACGGGCGTACAGCGAACTTCAGCGTCGACGGAGCGAACTTCAACAACAACTTCGGTCTTAACGATAAACTTCCTGGTGGCGGATCTCCGATTTCTATCGATGCAATTGAAGAGCTCCAGGTGGTGATTTCTCCTTACGACGTTCGCCAGACCAACTTCATCGGAGGTGGTGTGAACGCAATCACAAAGTCAGGTACCAACACCTTCAAGGGTTCCGCCTATGTTTATCACCGCAACGAGAATATGCGCGGTAACCAGGTGGCGGGAACTGAAATCGCCGGTGCAAGAGACAGAGACCGCAACACTACCTATGGTATGACTTTAGGCGGTCCGATTATCAAGAACAAACTCTTCTTCTTTGTCAATGCAGAGTACACCAAGACTCCTTCTGTGGCAGTTCGTTGGAGAGCTTCCGCAGACGGCGAGGGTAACGCAGACAAATACCTTTCCTACGCAAAAATTTCTGATATGGAGAGGGTTTCAGCGTTCGTGAAAGAAAAATACGGTTATGATACAGGTTCTTTCACAAATTTCCCGGCAGACGAGAGCAATTTCAAGATTCTTGCCCGTCTGGACTGGAACATCAACGACAAGAACAAACTCGCTGTCCGCTACAATTTCACGACCAACACTCAGTGGAATGGTCCTAATGGTTCTTCAATGGACGGTGGCACACGCTCCGCATATAATCGTACCTCCCTCTATTCAATGGCTTATGCAAACACAATGTACTCGATAAACAACAATGTACATACAGTTTCACTTGACTTGAACAGCAAAATCAACGACAATCTCTCAAATCAGTTCCTCGCGACATTCTCAAAGCTTGACGATGTCCGCGGTACAAACTCAAGCGAGTTTCCATTCATCGACATCCACGATGGTACAAAAACAACAACCCAGTATATGGCTCTCGGATATGAGCTCTTTACTTGGAACAATGCTGTGCACAACACCATCGCAAACATCAAGGATGACCTCGTATGGTATGCAGGAAATCACAAAGTTACCGGAGGTATCAGTTATGAATACCAGATGGCTGACAACGCTTATATGAGAAACGGTACGGGTTACTACCGCTACAAGAGTGTTGATGATTTCATCGACGGAAAAACTCCTGAGGTTGTCTGCCTCACCTACGGCTACGACGGTGAGACCAACCCTGCAGCTCGCGTTCAGTTCCACAAACTCGGTGTTTACGCTCAGGACGAGTGGAATGTTCTTGAGAACTTCAAGCTCACCTACGGTCTTCGTCTCGACGGTCTTTTCTTCGACAACGGTGACCTCAAGACCAATCAAAAGATTAAGGAGATTCCTTACTATCCGAAGGCTTACGGATACCAGGAGACTCACATCGACACAGGCAAATGGCCTACTTCAAGCGTGACTGTTTCTCCAAGAGTCGGTTTCACTTACGACATCCTCAAGGACAAGAGCCTTGTTCTCCGTGGAGGTACAGGTCTGTTCTCAGGTCGTCTCCCGCTCGTGTTCTTCACCAATATGCCGACCAACTCCGGTATGGTTCAGTATCAGGCACAGATTAATGATGACAACGCCAAGAAGAAAGGCTTTGATATGAGTGTCTTCGACGGTGGCCTCGTGACTGAGCCTGGCACAAACAAAGCAACGGTGAAGGCTCTCTACGACAAGCTCCTCTCTCTCGGTTATCCGACAACCCCTGGCGACGGCACAGTTCCTTCTTCAATCTCTGCGGTTGACCCTAAGTTCAAGATGCCTCAGGTTTGGAAGACTTCCCTCGCTCTCGACTACAGCTTCCCAACTTCATTCCCATTCTCAATCACAGCTGAGGGTATCTTCAACAAGACTGTGAATGGCGTGTCAATCTCTGATTGGTCTATGCAGCCTGTCAACGGATTTGCAAGATGGAGCGGAGCTGACAACCGTCCGATTTATCCGTCAGGTTTCAGAACGGCAACCAAGGCGTTCGTTCTTGAGAACACTCACAAGGGATATGGTTACTCTGCAAACGTTACTTTGAATATGCGTCCTGTCGAGGGTCTCAGCTTGATGGCAGCTTACACTCACACAGCATCAAAGGAGCTTACCGGTATGCCTGGTTCAGCAGCAGAGTCTGCCTTCACTTATGTTCCTACTTCAGAGGGTCCTAACAACATCAAGCTTCACAATTCACAGTATGTGACTCCGGACCGTGTTGTTGCATCAGGAACCTACAGCGACAAGTGTGGCAACCACTTCAGCCTCATCTATGAAGCTTGGAGAGGAGGTTACAACTACTCTTATATGCTTTCAAACGATATGAACGGCGACGGCTACAACTACGACGCCCTCTACATCCCGACTGACGAGCAGGTTGCAAACCGCGAGTTCCGTTTCGCTTCAGACGCAGACCGCGACCGCTTTATGGACTATGTTCACAACAACAGCTACCTCAAGAAGCACCAGGGCGAATATGCAGAGGCATACAGCGTTTACTCTCCTTGGGTGCACAGACTTGATTTCAGCTACAAGCACGACTTCAAGGTGAAGATTGGCAACTCAATGAACAGACTCCAGCTCAGCTTTGACATCAAGAACCTTGCGAACATCTTCAGTTCAAGATTCGGTGTCAGCAAGTATATGAATCCTGAACTCAACGAAGGACGTATTCTCAAATACGAATCTACAGACTCCGAAGGCTATCCTGTATTCTCTACTCCGAAGGCAGTCAGCGGAAGCACTCAGACATTCGTTCCTAACAAGGCTATCGGCCAGTGCTGGTATGCTTCAGTCGGAATCAAGTATATGTTTAACTAGTAATTCGGACTAAGATTATGAAAATCAAAAATATATTTTATCTTGCCATTGCTTCTTCACTGCTTTTCGCCAGCTGCGTAAAAGAGGAGGCTACCGATTCTTTCGAGAACATCAAGCTTGACAAGACTTTCGTCACAATTGATGCTAAGGGAACTCCGGTAGACCTGACAGTGACAGCTACTGAAGACTGGAAGTTCATCGTGACTGACAAATGGCCTCAGGTTTTCACTTTCAAGAAGGGTGAGGACGGCAAGACCATCAAGCCTAAGTATGACTTCTGGGGCACACTCACCAACCTTTCTGATGTTGATGAGACCAAGACTAAAGATGCTTGGGTGACTTCGAGCGTTCTCTCCGGAAAGGCCGGCACTACCAAGGTCACTTTGACGGCATCTGCTTTCGATGGCGGAAGGGAGATTACAATTGCGATGCTCTGTGGCACTCATAAACAGCACTTTGTTGTGCGCCAGGGCAATCTTGACCCTGTGACTGCAACTTGCAAGGAAATCAATGAAGGTGCTATTGTCGGAGCTTCCTACACTGTCAGCGGTATTGTGACAAAACTTGGGAACTACAGCAAGTACGGTGCATTCTATGTGAATGACGGTACTTCTGCCAAGGATGTTCAGGTTTATGGTTCAACTAAAGAATCCATCAAGAACTTCCCTAATGTTGAGGTCGGTGACTTCGTTAAGTTCAGTGGAAGTTGGACTTCTTACGGAAACTTTGAGAACACTAACATCATCGAGCACGAAAAATCTCTTGCGAAGCTTTTGACTGAGCCAAAGACAGTTAATAAAGCTGGAGAAGACATTGAGTTTGAAGTTGCATTCAAGGGTAATGGTGTTGAGCCTTCTGTTCCAGAGGAATATCAGAGCTGGATTTCGCTCCTTGGAGTGAAGATTCGTGAAGGAGAAAAGACCAAACTCGATCCGAACCCTGCATCAATTGCCACAATTACAGTCCGTGTTGCAAAGAACGAATTGAGTGAGCGTAAAGGTCAGATTACAGTTGCGTCATCAACATCAACTGTGACCTACGAATTCACTCAAGCGGGTGCTGCGATTGTTAAGTATGACTTCAATAAGGGAGCAGAGGGCTTCACTATTAAGGATGAGCTTCATCCGGAAGGACTTGATGCCAGCAAAACAGTCTGGGCTACAGCAACTTTCAGTGGAGAGTCTTATATGAAGGCTTCCGGCTATATCAGCAAGAAACAGCGGGATTCAGAGTCTTGGCTCACTTCTCCTGTGGTTGACCTTACAACTGCGAAGAGCGCAAAACTCACTTTCACTCATGCACTTGCTAACCTTAATAAGGGCAAGATTAATGAGCACATCTTCCTGATGGCAAAGAAAGAAGCCGATAGCAAATGGACGGCTCTCACAATTCCTGCAGGTCCTACGGGTACAAACTACGATAAGTTTGAGGCCAAGGACATTGACATGAAGGCTTTCGTGGGCAGCAAGATGCAGTTTGCGTTCGTCTACAAGAGCACTACAGCTTGCGCTCCTACTTGGCAGATTTACAACGCGAAGGTTGAATAATCCCAATCTTTAGATAGTACTGACGAAGACGGCGACCGGAACCCCGGCCGCCGTTCTTTCAATATAACAGTCCGAACATCCAGAGCGGGATTCTGTTGTGGTGTCCGATTTCGGTATCGTCAACTGCGAGAAAACTGTTCTCGACGTCTTTGATTTGTTCAAATGACTTCTTTCTGCCGCCTACTTCAAACAGGTACTTCCCGTCAATGAGGAAATCTCCCTTGGCCGGATATGTGACATCGTGTGAACATCTCAGCTGGTTCATGAAGAAAGTCTCCCTGACTGTTCCTATGTTGGCCTGTGCTGAATAGGCATACATGAGGTTGGTGTTGTCCATGAATATCTTTTCCGGTCGTGACAGCTTGTCGATATGTTTCGGCTTGTCGGAAAGCAGTGAAAGCAGTCCTCCTTTTTCAAGAGTGTACAGCATCTTCAGACCCTGAGACCTGTCTGTTTCAAGTTCGTTGTAGAGATTCGACATGTTAGGCGTCTGGGGAACCTGCTCGGCTAAAATCATGAACATTTTCTTCGTTTTTCTGATTGTAGACTGCTCTACCCCTTCAATTATCGGGTAGTCGTTTTCCAGAATGTGGTTGACCACCTGCTGAAGCCTTATCTCAAATCCGGCGTAGACGCTTTTATAGAACGGATAGTATCCATGCTTAAGGTACTCTCCGAACAGCGGGAGTATCTTAATCCCGCCGGAGAGAATTTCTTCCGCGATCTTCCTGTGATTCAGGAGAATGTCGTCGAGAGAATATGCCGGAATGTCCATTATTCCCTCATAGCGAAGATATTCTCTGAAGGACAGTCCTTTGAGCGTGTAGGGGAGCTGGCGTCGTGACAAGTCTGCAATTCCTTCTTCCAATTTCAGCATTGAAGAACCGGTGTAGACGATATGAAGCCCCGGATAGTCATCGTTGAGATTCTTGATGAGTGTCTTCCATTCCGGAAAATAGTGGACTTCATCAACGAACAGATGCGTACCTCCGTGCGTGTAGTGATATTCCACGAGATCGTTGACAGAATGTGTAGTGAACCAGAGGTTGTCAAGCGAGATGTACAGCGCCTTGTCCTTGTCCGGGAAAGCCTCCTTGATATGCTGCAGCAGCATCGTAGTCTTGCCGGTGCCTTTCGCACCCTTTATTGCTATGAGGTTGTCTCTCCAGTCTATGCTGTAGTAAAGATAGCGTTTGAATCCGGCCGGAACGCTGTTGAGCCGCCTTTCGTAGATTCTTAGTATTTCGTCAAGTCCTTCCATTGCCTGCTTTTTATTTGTTTGAGGGTACAAATATATAAAAAGATGTTTGTAAACACTAAAATCAACCGAAATTTAGTGTTTGTAAACATCTTTTTAGGGCAAAATTCAGTATTTATAAACACTAAAGTGAGACCTTGGAGTAAGAGAGGGCTTCCCGTAGCTGGGTGTCGTAGCGGAGACGAAGCTTGACGCCTGCTTTCTGATAGAAGTAGCGGACGGCGAGTTCCTCTTCGATGAACGGGATAATCTCGTCTTTCTTCAGGCGGATGAACTGTTCCTTGTCCATTTCGAGGACCTTGTCGATGGCGGCGAGCTGCTCCGAGATGCCGTCTGAAAGGCCGTCCTTTTCGAGCTCTTTCTTCATCTGGTCGAAGAGTGTCTTCGCGCTGCTGCGATAGTCGAAGGTTTGGGTCTTCGCGAAGTTTACGAAATCGTCGAATTCGGCGTCGCTGAGGTGGAATTCGTCCACGGCAGGGATGCTGTCGTGCGTCTTGACGAATTCAAGGACATAACGATCGATGACACCGTAAAGCACGAGAGAATATACCAGGCGGCTGTAGTTCGGGGCGGCAAGTTCGATGTCCGGGGTGATTCCGCCTCCGTCGCGAACGATGCGGCCCTTAGCTGTCTTGAATTCGTGGGTGAGCGAGTCCGGGATCTGCCCGACGCTGCCGTCCTCGTTGCGGTGGCTGTAGTCGATGGCCTGAACACAGCGGCCTGAAGGGGTGTAGTACTTCGCCGTGGTCACTTTCAGCTGGCCGTTGTAGGCGACAGGACGGATGGACTGCACGAGTCCCTTTCCGAAACTGCGACGTCCCATCACCGTGGCGCGGTCAAGGTCCTGGAGGGCTCCGGTGACAATCTCCGAAGATGATGCGGAGTTGGAGTCAATCATCACGATAATCGGAATCTCTGTGTCAATAGGCTCCGTGGTTGTCCTGTATTCCTTGGTGTCTTCCGCCTTTCCCTTTGAGCTTACGACAAGTGAACCTTTCGGTACGAACAGGCTCACGATGTTGATTGCCTCGGACATAAGTCCGCCCACGTTCCCGCGAAGGTCGAGAATCAGCCGCTGCATACCCTGTTCCTTAAGTTTGAGGAAAGCTGCGCGTATTTCAGAAGATACGTTCTCTGTGAATCCGCTCTGGAGGATGTAGCCGTCCTTGTCGTTGAGCATTCCATAGTATTCAACGTCCGGCAAGTGAATCCTCTCCCTCACGATTTCCATGTCCTTAATTTCCCCGCTGCGGACCTTCTTCACCTTGAATTTTACAGTCGTACCCGGCTTTCCCTTCATCTTCTCCGAAGCCTCGGCGCTTTCGAGTGCACGGGTGTCCTCACCATTTATCTCTATAATCTCGTCTCCGCACTGTAGGCCATATTTCACTGCAGGCGAACCTTCATACGGCTCGTTGATGACGACATATTCCCCCTTTTTCTTATAGATTATGGCCCCGATTCCTCCGTAGGTCTTGGAAATCATCATCTGGAAGTCCTCGTTCTCCTCTTCCGGCACATACACGGTGTACGGGTCGAGTTCAGAGAGCATTGCGTCGATTCCGGCCTTCATTATGCGGTCAACGTCGAGCGTGTCAACGTAGGTCTGATTGAGCTGACGGACCACCGAATTGTGGATTTCCGTCCACTGGCCGAGTTTGAAGCCTCTGCTCTGTGCTTCAGAGTTAATACCTGTGCCTAAAAGAAATGCCGCCGCAGCGACAAAAGGAATGATTTTTTCCGAAATATGTTTCATGGTAATGTTCTTTTCTTCATCAAAATTTGTCGAACCCCGAATTGTTCTCAATAACCGTTCCACGGGAGAATACATTTTCAAGTGCCTGTTGGTTCGGGTTGATGCCCGTCATCAGTCCGTATCCTGTGAGAGCCTGCTGGAGAAGCCACTGTTCTCCGGGGATATACTCTACCGTTTGTGGCAAGCGTCCGAGAATCTCCGGGGTGAATGCCGGGTCGCGATAGTTCGCCTCAATTATCAGCTTGAGACTCTGGCTTCCTTGCCGGTTCGTGTCTGTCTCCGATGAGAATGGAGGCGAGTCAAGAGCTGTCGGAAGCGTGTATATCATGGCGTCGTGCCGAAAGATTTCGGACCGGAACCGGTCAATCGGAAGCGCTGATACTTTGGGGGATGAGAGATGATGCACGAAAGTGAGTGCGCGGGAGATGTTGCGGTTCATAAGTGTCACGTCAAGTCCGAGCATGAATGCGGCGACAGCCGCTGCCTTGCCGGCACCTCCGCATCCTACCACGAGAACATTCCGGAGCCGCCCGCTTCCGGTGGCGTTGGAGTTGAAGTTTTCGAGCAGTGTCCTGACTGCCGTGCAATCGGAGTTGAAGCAGCTGAGCCCCCTTGTGGTCTTCACGAGTATGTTCGCTGCTCCTATAAGTTCAGACTCATGGCTGCGCAGCTTCGCCTTGTCAAAAGCAAACTCCTTAAACGGGGCTGTGATGTTGACGGCGTCGTATGATTTCATGAACAGTCGGAAAGCTGTGTCGAAGTCCTCGTATTCGAGAAGGTCGTAGCGGAAATGACCTCCGTATGCCGCCTTGAAGAGGCGGGGACTTAAAGAATGGGCTATCGGGAAGCCTATGAGACCAAATCTGGACATGGTTATATGTTTAATTCTTCCCTTTTCTCTGCCGGACGGCTTCGTAGAGAAGAACGGCAGCGCTGACTGAGACATTCAGAGAGTCGAGCCGGCCAAGCATAGGAATTTTTATGTGGGCGTCGGCGGAGTCACGCCAGGCTTGTGTGAGACCTGTGGATTCCGTTCCCATTACAAGTGCGGTGGCACCGGTCATATCCGTGTCATAGTACCACTCCGAGTCCTGAAGCTGGGCGGTGAGTATATGTATGCCGCGCTCCTTCAAAAAGGCGATGGCATCCGCCGATGTGCAGACGGCCACCGGCACGGAGAATACCGCACCGACGCTTGAGCGTATCAGATTCGGGTTCCAGATGTCCGTGAGCGGGTCACAGACAATCACGGCGTCAGCTCCTGCCGCGTCTGCACTTCGCAGGACCGCTCCAAGATTGCCGGGCTTTTCGACCGATTCGAGCACCATCACAAGAGGTCTCTCTCCAAGCCTCAGGTCTTCGAAAGAGCGCGGCACTGAATGCACTTCCGCAATGATTCCCTCCGTGGAGCCCCTGTAGGCGACTTTTTCATAGAGGAATGCCGGAATCTGCACGACTCCAAGGCGCGGGTTGAGCGCCTCTGCCTTTGCAATCAGTGCGTCAAGCCCGTCCTTCCCCTCAATGTTTTCCGTAAGGTGGCCCGTTTTTGCCACATTGACAGCATTGTTTTGGACTGCCATGACCTCGCCGCAGATAAAAAGTGTCTCTGGAATGAATCCGGCGTCGAGGCAATGTCCGAGTTCCCGCTGCCCCTCCACAATGAAGAGTCCGGCAGCGCTTCTTTCCTTGGATTTCTCCACGAGTGTCAGCAGTTCCTTGAATTTTCTGTTCTGTGCAGATGTTATCGTCTCTATTCTCATCGCATTCAATTAATTCGCTTCTTCCGGCCATGGATTGTCGATGATTCCGGCCATTGACACCATCTGTGCGTGTGCCTCGTGGAGCAGCCGTGCAGTCTCCTCCTTGCGCGGTTTCGTGACGTCCGGGAAAATCGGAGTCCCGACGTGCAGTGTCAGAAGCGGAACTTCCGGCTTGTCGAAGAGCCTGTATATCCCCGTGCGGGGGCGATAGGAAATCACGAAAGGAATGACCGGAATGTTGTACTTCCAGGCCATCGTGAATGCTCCCTTCTTGAATGAACGGATTGGAGTGTAGAACTTCCAGCTTGCAGCCTCCGGAAAGACGTGCAGCCATTCCTTTTTCTTGCGATACTCATCAAATGCGGCATCAAACGGCCGCATCCCGGCATAGTTGTCCGGAATCGGAATGCCTCCGAGATAGCGTATAAACCATGCGTCCTTTCCCCTTAGGTGCTCTCCGTAGATTGGAAACCAGAGGTTTCTGTTGCCGATGGCGTCAAGCACGCATGCAAGGTCCCAGCGGTAGACGTGGTTGCATACTGTCAACGCCCCGTCCTTCAGTTGCGCTTTGTATTTTCTGAGATTCTCCTTTCCCTCAATCTTCAGCCCATAGCGCACACGGTTTACGGGAATCACGAGACAGCGCAACATAAATCTGTTCAGAGCGTGGTTGAAGCGGTATTTGAATGAATTGTCATAGTACGGATAGTGCTCGTCCAATGTCACCTGACGTCCGTCATATCTCACACCGATGATATGCGCGTCCGGCCTGTCCTCCGGGTATTCGACGTCAATTTCGGGGATATATGTCCCCTCCGCCGTCTTCATTTCCCTATATCTCAGATTATCAGTTCCTTTTCCCATATTTAAGAAATTTGTAAATCAATTTCCATTCATCACTTTGCACGGCCGAGCAGCGACTCCGCATAGCGTTGAAGCATCGTGTGCCCTACTCCGTCAACCGGAAGCTGTGCGGCGAAACCGAGAGCCTCCTCGTGATATTTCCTTATTTCACTCTTTGCAGCATCCCCGACTCCGAGACGGATGTAGATCTCTTTGACCGCGGAAATCTTTCTCTCCTTTTCCTCGTCGGAGCCGACCGGAAGAGCCATCGCTTCGAGCAGAGCCCTGTGCATGAGGGTATCGCTGCCGGTAAGTTCAAAGGCCTTGGTCAACAGCCAGCTTTTCTTGTCGTTGAGGATGTCGCCTCCGATTGCCTTGCCGAAGACGGACGGATCTCCGAAGGTGTCGAGATAGTCGTCCGCCACTTGAAAGGCCAGGCCGAGCGAATAGGCATACTGATAGACCAGCTCCTGACTCATCGTATCAGCTCCGGCAATCAAGGCTCCCATCTTTGCAGCGCATGCAATCAGGACAGCCGTCTTAAGGCCTATCATCATTATGTAGTCGTCCATCGGGACTGACTCTCTCGACTCGAACTCCATGTCGTATTGCTGTCCTTCGCAGACCTGTGCCGCCGTGTCCGAGAACAACTTCAAAACCTCCGGAAGCCTTTCTGCCGGGGCTTTTCCGAGCAGTCTGTAGCTTTCGATGCACATTGAGTCTCCGGACAGGATTGCTGTGTTGGCGTCCCATTTCTTCCAGACCGTCGGCATTCCGCGACGCACGGCCGCATTGTCCATGATGTCGTCATGAATCAGAGTGAAACTGTGGAAAACCTCAATCGCGGCAGCCGGGGCGAGAATGCTTTCGTCAAGCGAGTCCTTGAAAAGCGAATAGCTCAGAAGGCAAATCCTTGGTCGGATCCGTTTCCCTCCAATCTGAATCATATATCTCAGCGGTTCATACAGCCCCGCCGGTTCTTCCGTAAATCTGAGTTTTCCGAAAAGCTCCTTCAGAGCCTCTTCAATCTGTTTTTCAGCAATCATGGATTTTTTGAATTGATGGACTTTCTTGGTTGTCAGGGTGCAAAGATATTCATTTTTCAGAACAAATCCTTGAGTACGGATGCCGAGCGGATGTTCAGCGGATATTCGAGGTGGATCTCCATATAGGAAAGAAATGACTCTATAAGGTCGGAACGCACAGCTCCGGTCATCGGCACGAGCATGGCCTCTTCGAACGGAAGCCGCATCAGGTTCTCGGCGACAGCCGCATTCTCCTCGCTGACAAACGGAGCGAGATCCGAAAATTCCGGGCGGAAGCCGAGCACGGAAGTGAGTTCGAGGAGAAAGAGGAGGTGGAAGTTGCTGAAATTGCCGTCCATTGCATCAAGGAGAAGTATCTTCCGTATGCACCAATCATAGAGCCCTTCCTCGTTCGCCCCATCGCGTAGAACTCGGAACAGAACTTCCGCCATGAACATCGAGATGCTTGCCTTGTAGAGATTTCCGTGCAGTCCGTTGAGAGGATATGAAGCGGCAAGGGAACTGACAGTCATCATTGCCGATGACGACGCCGGGTTCACCGCGACTTCGCCCTCAAGAATATTCAGCGGACTGACAAGTCCCAGCACGGCGGCTCTGGCACCTCCTCTTTTTGAAGCCCGCCCCGCTCCTCCTGCAACGGATGCCGCGGCCGAGACAGACCTCAGAAAAAGGCTCCTGCGGCCATATTCCCGGCTCAACGTGTGCAGGACAAGTGAACTGTCTCCATATTTTGTGGAATGGAGAAGGATGAACTCTGCCTGTTGTTTGTTGTTTCTTGTCATTGTTCCGCGTCATTGGATGCACTTGCTCCGGCAAGGTCTCACTTTCCTGTGTGCACTACTCCGTTCACCGGTTGCAGCGCCTTGAAACGGTGCGAGATGAGATTTTTGAGGTGCTCAGGAATTTCAGCGAGAGTTTTTCCACGAAGTTCCTGAATCTCTGTCTTCGAAAGTCCTCCGGAGGTCAATGCGGAAAGTTCGTCGTCGGTCGGGATGAACACCGGGTCGTAGCCGAATCCGCCGCATCCGGCTTTCGAGAAGGATATGTGTCCCTCAAGCGAGCCGTCGCAGACGAATTTTCTTCCGTCGCGGAAAATTAGCGTTACGACGCAGCGGAAACGTGCCTTCCTGTCCTCAAGCGTGTCCGCTCCGGCCTTTTTCAGGTTAAAGAGCAGTTTGTCCATATTGTCAGCGAAGTTCTTGTCATTTCCGGCGTATCTGGCAGTGTATATTCCCGGTTCTCCTCCGAGAGCATCAACCTCCAGTCCGGAGTCGTCCGCAAACACGGCGTCGACCATGTCGGAAGCGTGGTCCGCAGCATTTTCAGGTGATACCATATTCCCGAAAACCCTGTCCCATATATACTTCGCCTTGAGAAACGAATTCTCCGCGAATGTCGCCCCCGTCTCCTCTGCCTCTCCCTCAATTTCGCAGTCTTGCGGAGTCAGCAGTTCCACACCCTCTCCAAGGATGTCTGCCGCCTCACGCAGCTTTCCTTTGTTCTGTGTTGCAAAAATAATTCTCATTATATATTTGTGCATATCTTCAAAAACGGTGACAAAATTAAGAAAATATCCCTATAGATTCATTAACTTTGCGCATGAACATAATAACTATTAAAACGTAAATATATGTCACTGAATAAAGTAATGCTCATAGGAAACGTGGGCTCGGATCCGGAAATCCGCTACCTTGAAGGCACTGACGCTCAAAGCAGTACGAAGGTCGCGAGCTTCCGCCTTGCAACCGGAGAACGCTACCGTGACCGCAACAATGAACTCAGGGAAATCACCGAGTGGCACAGCATAACGGCGTGGAGAGGCAATGCCGACCTCGTCGAGAAATATGTCCGTAAAGGTACCCAACTCTATGTCGAGGGGCGCATCCGCACGCGCAGTTGGACTGATCGCGACAACAACACGCGCTACACCACCGAGATTCTTGCCGACAGCATCCATCTCCTCGGCCGTCGCTCCGACAATCCCGCGACGAAAGACACGCCTGGGCCGCAGGTCCGGCCAACTGCACAGCCTCAGCCTGTTCCCACTGCCCCGCAGCCTTCGCCAGCTGACCCCGAAGACGATGATCTTCCATTCTAGAAATCTCTATCCATGATGCAGATGTATGATTATTCGCTTGTCGCAGCCCTCTCGCTGCTGCTTTTCTTTGCCGTCTATTTCTTGGTGGCAAAGACCCCTGACAAGCCTATATTCGCGGTATATGTCCGTTCGAGACGGATTATGGGGCTTGCTCTTCTTGTTCTCGCATGCAATTACATCGTTCATCTTTTTGTCGGTGTGCGTTTCTTGGACCACACAGCTGCCATCCTGCTGAACATCTCAACCTACTTCCTTGCCTATTGGCTCTTCAGCTCGGCATTCATTATTCTGCTCGACCGCGGCTATCTTACTGCAAGACGGGTCGTTTTCCACATGCTCTTATGGCTGCTCTACCTCGGATCTACCGTGGCGACGCTGTTCCTGACAGATCCGGTGCAGACAGCCTGCGTCACAATTCTGGCCACCCTGCTCGTCGCGTATGGGGTGTGGCTTTCGCTGAGGCTCATCAGGACATACCGCAGGGCCGTCCGTCTCTTTGACGACACGCATTCCGACAACATCGCCTCCTACATCCGCTGGATGTCCATACTGACCTGGTGGGCGCTGATCTACGGTGTCGGCTGCAGCCTGCTTACTTTCCTCCCTGACAGATACGTCTTTGTTTGGATACTTTCCTCAATTGCGTTCTACATATATATATTCGTATCATACACGAATTATATGCTTTACTATGACCGTGTAGAGCATATTCTCGAAACCTCCGAGGAATATGATGAGCTTTCTGAAAATTCGCAGGAAATAGTCCCGTCCTACTATGCGGACATAAGAAAACGCCTTGATAAATGGATTGAGGAACAAGGATATACGAAACCCGGCCTTACCTTGGAGGAACTTGCCGGCATCCTCGACACCAACCGGACCTACCTCTCCTCCTCCATCCGGACTGCCTACGGCGTCTCTTTCCGTGAATGGATCACGGGGCTTCGTCTTGAATGTGCCAAGCGCATGCTTCAGGAGCACCCGGAATACACCGTGGCAGCCGTCTCCGAATCTACCGGCTTCGCATCCCTGAGCTACTTCACCAAGATTTTTCGCGAAAAGGAAGGCCAGACCCCGGGCAAGTGGATTAGGTCCGTCCGATGATCGAAGAGCTTATAGGGCTTTTTCATTCGGCTCTTCCTTCGTGGAAAGGGCGAACATGACAGAAATGACGATTGCAACAGCGGCGAGAGCCATGAATATGTATTCAGACCTTATCGCTGCTTCCTGCCCGTCGAAACGCTTGAAAATCGAGCCTACCGCCACCGGCACAGTCATGAGCCCGATGTTCTGAATCCAGTAGATGAGCGAATATGCAGTGCCAAGATTCTTCTCCGGAACAATCTTCGGAACCGACGGCCACATTGCTGCAGGCAGCAGCGAATATCCGATTCCGAGTATCCCTATTGCGACGTACCCTATGAAACTCGTGTCCGCCATGCTGCCGCCTATGCTCAATCTTGCCGGGGCGAAGGCAATCAGAATGTGGGCGACGAAAACCAGCACCGCACCGGAAATCATCCACCGGGAGCCGTGCCCCACCTTGTCCACCAGCAGCCCGAAGAGCGGGGCGAACACCACGGTGAAGAACGGAATCATTGAGACCATCCATCCTGCGCTTTCGGCCGGGATGTCGAACTGCGGGATGAGGATTGACGTGGCGAATTTCTTGAACGAGATTATACAGCAGTAGAAGAATACGCACAGCAGTGCAATCATAAGGAAGCGTTTGTTGCTCAGAATCTTGAATATGTCCGAGAATCGGAACTCGTCCTCTTCCTTTTTTCCGGAGCCGGCCTGCACGCCCGATGACTTGTCAAACCTCGCGTCCATGGCAACGAACGCCGCCCACAGCACGCAGCCGAACATCAGCAGCGCCAGTCCCACAAGAGCAGGACGGTTTGTTTCGGAAAGGATGTACACCGTTCCGTCGGCATGATTTGCTATGAGTGCCGGGGATACAAGCAGTGCTGCAGCCGTTCCGAGACGGGCAATCGCGAGCTGGAGTCCCATGGCAAGCGCCATCGGACCATCCTTGAACCATTTCGCGATTGAACGTGTCACAGCGACGCCGGCAATCTCTGATCCGAGTCCGAACAGCATGCAGCCTATATAGGCAATGGTCAGCGAAACTTTCGGCGCAAGCCCTGCTGAGATGGCCGCGGTCACGGTCGCTGCTCCAAGAGCCATCATTCCAACGAAAATGGAACCGGTGATTCTCACTCCCCACTTGTCGAGCAGCATCCCACAGAAAATCAGCCCTCCCCAGACGCACAGGAATGAGTATCCGCCGGCATAGAACCCATAGTCGGCGGAATCCCATCCGAGTTCCAGAAGTTCAGGGTTTCTGAAAATCTGGGAAACGGACGAGAACATGTCATCAAAAAAGTATGACGCGAACATCGGCACCACAAGGAGTGCCAGCACGCCCCATTTTGAAAGATTCTTTGTCATTCACTATTTGCTATTTTAAAAGCTGATAGAAAGTGCAGATGCGAGGCTTGCGGATAAATTAAAACCGGAGTTACCTTATGGTAATGAGGATTTTAATTTATCCGCGTAACGAAGCAGATGCCTTTTTATTCGGTTTTTTTGACGTTCGGAAGTTCAAGCCCATAACCCTTTCTCTTATCCTCGGCTTTGAGCCACAAGGCAAAAACAAACGCCAGCACGCCGAAAGACGCGAAGATAATCATTGGCCAGAAATATCCTCCTGTGGCGTTGAGCACGTTGCCGATGAGTAGTGGAACAAGGCAGAGACCGATGTTCTGAACCCAGAAAATCACGCAGTATGCCGAGCCGAGAATCTTCTCGTCAATGATTTTCGGAACAGAAGGCCAAAGCGCTGCCGGTACGAGCGAGAATGACACTCCGAGTGTCAGTATGAGCACAAGGGCGAGAGCCTTTGACGGGAACGCAGGAAGCAGGAACGCGAAGCTCAGGTGGCAGACAATCATGATTACAGCACCAAGCATGAGCATAGAGGCACCCTTGCCTTTGAAATCGAGGAATGCACCGAGGAACGGAGTGAGGCACATAGCAAGAATCGGGAATACGCTGAAGAGCTGTGCCGCCGTTGCTGAATCCACGCCGAGGGTCTGCTCGATGAAGTTCGGGGCATATCTCTGGAACGGGAAGATTGCGCTGTAGTAGAGCACGCAAAGAAGGGCTACAATCCAGAACATCTTGCTGGTGAAGATTTTGCCGAGGTCGCTGATGTGGAACTCGTCTTCAGCCGAGTGCTCTTCTGTTGCCTCGCCTGCCTCGATAAGCTGCTTGTCGAACTTGCGGTCCATAATCGTGAACACGAAGTAGTTAATCAAGCCCACAAGAAGAAGTGCCGTGCAGAAACCAAGCGGAGCGAGAATTGCCGCATTCTGGAATTTTGCCGAGATAATCGGGGCAATCCACATCACTGCGAACACGCCAAGACGAGCAATCGCCATCTCAAGGCCCATAGCGAGGGCCATCTCCTTGCCTTTGAACCACTTGGCGAGCACCTTGGAAACTGTCGTTCCTGCCATCTCGCAGCCGCAGCCGAAAATCATAAATCCCAGACAAGCCATTTTCGCACTTCCCGGCAACGCTACCCACCAGCTGTCAAGCCAGCCGCAGAAAGCCGTAGCCTGGAACCAATCCGAGATTCCGACAAATTTGATTGAGGCACCGATAACCATAAGTCCTGCGGAAAGGAGTCCTGTGAATCGTACGCCCATTTTGTCGAGGATTATTCCTGCGAAAATCAGGAACAGGCAGAAAACGTTGAGGAAATACTCCGAAGCTGCGTATGTTCCGAATACAGAACTGTTCCAGCCGAGGCCTCCGTCGGCGACGGCTTTCTCTATAGTTGATTTCAGAGGAGACATCACGTCGACGAACATATACGCGAAGAACATCATCGACGCCACGAGAATCAGGACAGCCCACCGGGCTATCGGATTGTCATTCATTAGTTTGTAAACCTTTTGCATATTTTGATAATTTATATATTCAAGCTGTTTTCCATTCTGTCAGCCTCATTCTATGTATTTTCGGAGCGAAAAAACTCTGCAATTTAGGAAAATGTTTGTAACTTGCGAAACTTTAGGCTCCAAATTTTCGCCTAAAGAGAGTTTGCCGACGAAATGCTAGAGAATATAAATTCGCCTGAAGACATAAAAAAACTTGATGTTCCTGAACTCGAACAGCTCTGTTCCGAGGTCAGAAGCTATATGATAGAATGCTGCTCAGTCAATCCCGGGCACCTCGGTTCCAGTCTCGGGGCCGTGGAACTCATTGTCGGGCTTCATAAGGTTTACGACACCCCGAAGGACAAGATTATCTTCGATGTCGGGCATCAGGCGTATGCCCACAAGATTCTTACCGGGCGGCGCGACGCTTTCCGCAGCAACCGCAGGAAAGACGGGATCAGCGGATTCCCCCGGATGGATGAGAGCCCTTTCGATGCTTTCGGTGTCGGACATTCGTCAACTTCCATTTCTGCGGCTCTCGGACTTGCTACGGCTGCCCGCATGGAAGGACGGGACGAGAAGATTGTGGCTGTCATAGGTGACGGTGCACTGACTGGAGGACTTGCCTACGAAGGGATGAACAACGCCGGAGCCAGCAAGGCGGATCTGCTTGTGGTAGTTAACGACAACAATTTTTCGATTGATCGAAACCTCGGTGCCATGCACGAGCACCTGCTGCGTCTTACGACAAACGCGACCTACAACCGCATCAAGACACACGTCTGGAACGCGATAGGGGAGAATGGCCTCCGCGAAACGCTGAAAAACATGGCGGCCAATGCCAAGCATTCGATCATAAAGGGTTCCGGTGGTGACATCTTCGAGGCTCTCGGCTTCCGCTACTTCGGACCGATTGACGGCAACGACATCGGACAGGTGGTTTCGACGCTCCGGAAAATCCGTGACCTCGGGGGACCGCGCGTCCTGCATATAATAACCAAAAAAGGAAAGGGGTACGCCCCGGCGGAGCAGCAGCAGACCATCTGGCATGCACCCGGCATCTTCGATCCGGAGACGGGTGAGCGCATTTCTTCCAGAAACGGTGTCAGCCGCTATCAGGACGTGTTCGGAGCGACGCTTCTCGATTTGGCCGAACATAATCCGAAGATTATAGGCATCACTCCTGCCATGGCGTCCGGCTGTGGGATGAACCTTCTGGCTGAAAAGATGCCGGACCGGTTCTTCGATGTCGGCATTGCGGAGGAGCACGCCGTGACCTTTTCCGCAGGACTCGCCGCCGGAGGAATGCGGCCGTTCTGCAACATCTACTCTTCCTTCTCCCAGCGGGCATACGACCAGATTATCCACGATGTCGCGCTTCAAAACCTCCCTGTCGTGATATGCCTGGACCGTGCCGGACTTGTCGGCGAGGACGGGGCGACCCATCACGGCTGCTATGACATCGCTGCCTATCGCTGTATCCCGAATGCCGTGATTGCCGTGCCTGCGGATGAACTGGAACTGAAGAACATGATGTACACAGCCTCCATGGCCAATGGAGGGCCGTTCATCATCCGCTATCCGCGTGGGTGTGGTGAGAACGTTCCGTGGAAGACGGCTGAATATGAACTTATGCCTCCGGGACATGGACAGAGAGTCGTGGAGGGACGTGACATTGCCGTGATAGCAGCAGGACCATCTGTCTGGAGAGCAAGGGAAGCGATAGAAGAGTTCTCCAGGGAGAAAGTTTGGACTCCGTCCCTATATAATATAAGGTATATAAAGCCGATTGATGAAGATCTTCTGAAAGAAGCTTGCACCGGACACCGCACCATCATCACTATTGAAGACGGCTGTGTGGCCGGAGGACTGCATGGTGCGGTCTCTGAATATGCGGCAGAACGCTTCCCTGGCGTGGAAGTGCTCGGGATCGGCATTCCGGATGAGTTTGTTGCCCAGGCGAGCCAGGCCGAGCAGAGGGAATATTGCGGTCTGACGACCGGCCGGATTCTGCGCACGTTGTTACGCGAAGCTGCAAAAATCAAATAATATAGCGCAGGTTTCGCAAGTGCGAAACACCACTTTTTTATATTTCTTGAAGGAAAAAGAATAAAAAGTTTTGGAGAATAAGAAATATTGCCTATCTTTGCAATCCCTTTTCGGGAAACAGGCCTTTGCCGATGTAGCTCAGTTGGCTAGAGCACGTGATTTGTAATCTCGGGGTCGTGGGTTCGACTCCCTCCATCGGCTCAAAACTTCAGGTTTTTGAAGTTTGTTTTGAGGTAAGATTTGGGTCCGACGACGCAGTCGCTCAAAAGAAACGAAAAAATGGGAGAATACCAGAGTGGCCAAATGGGGCAGACTGTAAATCTGCTGGTTTACACCTTCGGTGGTTCGAATCCATCTTCTCCCACAAAGGAGAGTCTTCGGGCTCTTTTTTGTTAAGAAATACGGTTAAAAAGCGGAAGTAGCTCAGTTGGTAGAGCATTAGCCTTCCAAGCTAAGGGTCGCGGGTTCGAACCTCGTCTTCCGCTCAAAACTACGCCAGTGTAGCTCAGGGGTAGAGCGCTTCCTTGGTAAGGAAGAGGTCGAGAGTTCAATTCTCTCCACCGGCTCTGCTTTTTTCGTGTATAATATTGTATAATACTTTTAAAAACATACAAGTATGGCTAAAGAAACCTTTAAAAGAGACAAACCCCACGTTAACATCGGTACGATCGGCCATGTTGACCACGGTAAGACCACTTTGACGGCAGCTATCACTACTGTCCTCGCAAAGAAGGGTCTTTCTGAGCTTCGCTCATTTGACTCCATTGACAACGCACCGGAGGAGAAAGAGCGTGGTATCACAATTAACACCGCACACGTTGAGTACCAGACAGCAACCCGCCACTATGCGCACGTTGACTGCCCGGGCCACGCCGACTATGTGAAGAACATGGTTACAGGTGCAGCACAGATGGACGGCGCAATCCTCGTTGTGGCTGCAACTGACGGTCCGATGCCTCAGACTCGTGAGCACATCCTTCTCGCACGTCAGGTGAACGTCCCTAAGATTGTCGTTTTCATGAACAAGGTTGACCTTGTTGACGACCCTGAGATGCTCGACCTCGTTGAGATGGAAATCCGTGACCTTCTTTCATTCTACGGATTCGATGGCGACAACGCTCCTGTTATCCGTGGTTCAGCACTCGGTGCACTCAACGGTGACCCGCAGTATGAGGAGAAGATTATGGAACTCATGGACGCTGTTGACTCCTACATTCCTATCCCTCCGCGTGACAACGAGAAGCCGTTCCTTATGCCTATCGAGGACATTTTCTCAATCACAGGTCGTGGTACTGTAGCAACAGGTCGTATTGAGACTGGAGTTGTTCACACTGGTGACGAGGTTGAAATCGTCGGACTCGGTGAAGAGCCTAAGAAGACTGTCATCACAGGTGTCGAGATGTTCCGCAAGATCCTCGATGAGGGTGAGGCTGGTGACAACGTAGGTCTCCTCCTCCGTGGTATCGACAAGAAGGAAATCAAGAGAGGTCAGGTACTTGCTAAGCCGGGTACAATTCATCCTCACGAGAAATTCCAGGCTGAGATTTACGTTCTTAAGAAAGACGAGGGTGGTCGTCACACTCCATTCCACAACCACTATCGTCCTCAGTTCTTCCTCCGTACCCTTGACATTACAGGAGAGATTACTCTTCCAGAGGGTGTAGAGGTAGTAATGCCTGGCGATAACGTCACAATCAATGTAGATCTTATCTACCCTGTAGCAATCAACGTAGGTCTCCGTTTCGCAATCCGCGAGGGTGGACGTACAGTCGGTGCAGGTCAGATTACAAAGATTCTTGACTAATAAGTTTTAGTGATGGGCGTCACTTAAGGGTGACACCCATCTTTTCACAGGGGAATAGAACAAGGGTAGTTCAGCGGTCTCCAAAACCGTCGATGTGGGTTCGAATCCTGCTTCCCCTGCAAAATATCAAAGGTTACGATTTGGTAAAGTTTAACAGGTGTCGTCATCAGCTTCCAACAGACAACACCCATTAACGGTAAAGATGAAAAAAATCATTAACTACTTCAAAGAGTCGTACTATGAATTGACCAAGAAGGTTTCTTGGCCGACATGGGACAAATTGCAGAGTTCTGCCATTCTCGTGATGGTGGCGTCTGTGATTTTTGCCATTGTCATTCTGGCTATGGACACCGTGTTCCAGTACTTGATGAAAGCAATCTATACCCTTTAATTTTCAGTTTCAGTCATGAGTGAAAATTCCAAGAAGTGGTATGTGCTCAGAACCGCAGGCGGTAAGGAGAAGAAGGCAAAAGAGTATCTCGAAAAGGAAATCGAGCGCTTCGGCCTTAAGGATTTCGTCAACCAGGTGCTTGTTCCAACTGAGAAAGTCTATCAAATCCGCAATGGAAAAAGAGTCTGCACTGAGCGTCTCTTCTTCCCGGGTTATGTGCTTATCGAAGCGGAACTTGTGCCCGAACTTCAGTACATCATCCGTAACGAGGTCCCTCATATGTCAGGTTTCTTGACAGAGAAGCGGGAGGTCAAGAAAGATGGTACCAAGGTTCAGGAGGAGAGACTTCCTATACCTCTACGCGACGATGAGGTCCGCAGGCTCCTTGGCGAGCAGGACGAGAAGGCCGGCAGCGAGGCGGAGACTGTGGTCGACTATATGGTCGGCGACGCCGTCAAGATTACCGATGGCCCTTTCAGCGGCTTCGACGGAACTGTGGAAGAAATAGTCGAGGACAGAAGCAAGCTCAAGGTGATGGTTATGATTTTTGGCAGAAAGACTCTGCTTGAACTCAATTTTACCCAAGTAACTAAAGAATAATCATTAATTATGGCAAAAGAAATTACTGGATTTATCAAACTCCAGATTAAGGCCGCCGCAGCAAATCCGTCACCTCCGGTAGGACCGGCTCTCGGTTCTAAGGGACTGAACATCATGGATTTCTGCAAGCAGTTCAACGCGCGTACGCAGGAAAGCGCCGGCAAGATTCTTCCGGTTGTAATTACAGTCTACAGCGACAAGTCTTTCACTTTCGAGGTAAAGCAGCCGCCTGTAGCCATCCAGCTCAAGGATGCCGCAAAAATTCAGACGGCCTCTGCAGAGCCTAACAGAAAGAAGGTTGCGACCATCACTTGGGATCAGGTGAAGACTATTGCCGAGACCAAGATGCCGGATTTGAACTGTTTCACCATTGAGTCTGCAATGTCGATGGTAGCAGGTACGGCAAGAAGTATGGGTATAAAGATTGAAGGCGGTGAAAAGCCGGCTGGTGTCAAATAATTTTTCATAAGCTATGAGTAAACTTACAAAAAACCAGAAAGTGGTTACGGCCAAAGTTGATTCGGCCAAAATGTATAAGCTTGCCGAGGCTTGTGAGCTCGTGAAGGATGTTACCTTCACAAAGTTTGACGCTTCAGTAGAGCTTCATGTAAAGCTTGGTGTTGACCCGAGAAAGGCAAACCAGATGGTTCGTGGTGTTGTCACTCTTCCTTACGGAACCGGTAAGACAAAGCGCGTCCTCGTCCTCTGTACTCCTGACAAGGAAACCGAGGCAAAGGAAGCCGGAGCGGACTATGTTGGTCTTGACGAGTACATCGACAAGATAAAGAGCGGCTGGACAGACGTTGATGTTATCATCTGTACTCCGTCAGTCATGGCAAAGGTCGGCGTTATCGGCCGTATTCTCGGCCCGAGAGGTCTCATGCCTAACCCTAAGACCGGCACGGTTACGATGGAAGTCGGAAACGCTGTCAAGGAAGTGAAGGCAGGTAAGATTGACTTCAAGGTTGACAAGACCGGTATCGTTCATGCAGCCATCGGAAAGGCTTCATTCACTGGCGAGCAGATTCTCGGCAATGCAACAGAGTTGCTTAACGCGATTCTCAAGCTCAAGCCTGCTACTCTGAAGGGAACTTACCTCCAGTCAGCTACCATCTGCTCAACAATGAGCCCTGGTATTCATATTGATGTTAAAACAATCGGCAGTGCTGAATAAAGGATTACAATTATGAGAAAGGAATTGAAAGTCGAAGTAATTGAAGCGATTTCAGCACAGCTCAAGGAAACCCCTAATTTCTACATTACGGACATTTCCGGGCTCAACGCTGAGAAGACATCGAAGCTCCGTCGCGAGTGCTTTGAGAAAGATATTAAACTTTCCGTTGTGAAGAACACTCTCTTCATCAAGGCAACAGAGGAGCTTGGCGAGGATATCCACGAACTCCACAGTGCACTTGAAGGTCCTACGGCCATCATGTTCACCACGACACCTAACGCTCCTGCGAAACTCATCAAGAAGTTCCAGGAAGCCGGCGAGGAAAAACCGGTACTCAAGGGTGCTTTTGTACAAGAATGCGCATTCCTTGGCGCTGACAAGCTCGACGAGCTTTGCAACATCAAGTCTAAGGAAGAGCTCATCGGAGACATCATCACTCTTCTCCAGTCACCTGCACGCAACGTCATTTCTGCTCTGCAGAATGCATCCGGCAACACTGTTGCAGGCCTCGTGAAGGCAATTGAGGAGAAAAAGGCAAACGAGTAAATTATATTAACTATTTTAAATATTAACTAATTATGGCAGACATTAAAGCACTCGCAGAAGAGTTGGTAAACCTTACTGTGAAAGATGTTCAGGAACTTGCTAACGTTCTTAAGGAAGAGTATGGTATCGAGCCGGCAGCAGCTGCAGTAGCAGTGGCAGCAGGTCCTGCAGCAGCAGGCGAGGCCGCAGCGGCAGAGCAGACTGAGTTCGACGTTGTTCTCAAGAGCGCAGGTCAGGCTAAACTTAACGTAATCAAGGTCGTTCGCGAAAAGACTGGTCTTGGACTTAAGGAAGCCAAGGAACTTGTAGACAAGGCTCCTACAGCAATCAAGGAGAAGGCATCCAAGGCAGAGGCTGAGGAACTGAAGGCTGCCCTTGAAGAGGCTGGTGCTGAAGTTGAGGTTAAATAACTTCGCCCCGCTTCCCCAAAGGGGAACAATCTCAGGTTTAGGGTCCGAAGTAGACCCTAAACCTTTTTGTCGTATTTATGTATTAAATAATATCATAAGGGCAGAAGATGTCACAAAAGACTAAAAATCAGCGAATTTCCTTCGCAACATCAAAGATTCTCCTTGAGTATCCTGACCTTCTCGAAGTGCAGTTGAAGTCCTTCCAGGATTTCTTCCAGCTCGAAACGACCCCTGAGAACAGGAAGAACGAAGGTCTCTACCAGGTGTTTCAGGAGATTTTCCCGATCGAAGATACCCGCAATAACTACAAGCTCGAGTTCATTGATTATTTCATTGACCCGCCGCAGTATTCGATCGAAGAGTGTCTGGAAAGAGGACAGACTTACAGTGTTCCTCTGAAGGCAAAACTCCGCCTTTCTTGCAGTGACCCTGAACACGAAGACTTCGACACGAAGGTTCAGGACGTTTATCTCGGCAACATTCCTTATATGACGCCGGGCGGAACGTTCATCATCAATGGTTCAGAGCGCATCATTGTATCCCAGCTCCACCGTTCGCCGGGCGTGTTTTTCGGATCAAGCATCCACGCCAACGGCACAAAACTCTATTCTGCCAGAATCATCCCGTTCAAGGGTTCATGGATAGAGTTCGCGACTGACATCAACAATGTTATGTATGCCTACATCGACCGGAAGAAGAAACTCCCTGTCACAACACTTCTCCGTGCAATCGGATTCAACAGTGACAAGGACATTATCGACATTTTCGGTCTTGCCGATGAGATTGAGGTCACTCCTGAAAACCTCGAGAAGTTCCAGGGCAGGAAACTCGCCGCGAAGGTGCTGAAGACCTGGATTGAGGACTTCGTGGATGAGGACACCGGCGAGGTAATCCCGGTTGAGAGAACCACCGCCATCGTTGAGCGTGGTGAGATTCTCGGAGCTGATACCATCGAGAAACTTGCAGAGACAGACGTAAAGACTATCCTTCTCCAGAAGGAAGATGCGAACGTCAACGAATACGCAATCATCTACAACACCCTTCAGAAGGACCCGACAAACACCGAAACCGAGGCTGTTACCTACATCTACAAACAGCTCCGCAATTCGGAACCACCTGATGAGGCAACTGCAAGGGACGTTATCGACAAACTCTTCTTCTCAGACAAGAGGTATGACCTCGGAGATGTCGGAAGATATCGTCTCAACAAGAAACTCAATCTCACGATTGACGATAACATCCGTGTTTTGACGAACACCGATATCATAGAGATTATCAAATATCTCATCCAGCTCATCAACGCGAAAGCCGTTGTCGATGACATCGACCACCTCAGCAACCGTCGAGTAAGGACTGTGGGCGAGCAGCTTGCCAACCAGTTCAACGTCGGTCTTTCAAGAATGGCGAGGACTATCCGCGAGAGGATGAACGTGAGGGACAGCGAGCAGTTTGCTCCGACTGACCTGATTAACGCGAAGACCCTTTCGTCTGTCATCAATTCGTTCTTCGGAACCAGCCAGCTCTCACAGTTCATGGACCAGACCAACCCGCTTTCAGAGATGACCCACAAGAGGCGTCTCTCGGCACTCGGTCCGGGAGGTCTTTCACGTGACAGGGCAGGATTCGAGGTGCGAGACGTGCACTACACCCATTACGGACGTTTGTGTCCGATCGAGACTCCTGAGGGTCCTAACATCGGTCTTATCTCGTCACTCTGCGTCTATGCGCGCATCAACAACCTCGGCTTTATCGAGACTCCGTACCGCAAGGTGGAGAACGGTAAGGTTGACCTTAGCAGTGGTGGATGGCAGTACATGAGCGCCGAGGAGGAGGAGAACCAGATGGTCTCCCTCGCCAACGTGAAAATGGATGATGACGGAAACATCCTTGAGGACAGAATTCTCTGCCGTTATGCGGCCGATTTCCCTGTCGTTACCAAGGAGGAGGTAAACTATATGGACGTGGCTCCTAATCAGATTGCCTCTGTCGCGGCTTCACTCATCCCGTTCCTCGAGCACGATGATGCCCACCGTGCACTGATGGGCGCGAACATGATGAGGCAGGCAGTTCCGCTTCTCAGTCCAGAGGCTCCTATTGTTGGAACTGGTCTTGAGGAAAGGGTTTGCCTTGATTCCAGGACTCAGGTAATGGCTGAACGCAGCGGTGAGGTCGTATATGTCGATGCAAAGGAAATCCATGTGAAGTATGACCGTACTGACGATGAGAGGTTCGTAAGCTTCAGCGACGACATCACTGTTTATCAGCTTCCTATATATAGAAGGACCAACCAGAGTACAACCATCCTTCTCAAGCCAATCGTTCGCAAGGGCGACAAGGTCGTGAAGGGACAGGTTCTTACCGAAGGTTATGCGACACAAGACGGTGAGCTCGCCCTTGGACGTAACCTCAAGGTGGCGTTCATGCCTTGGAAGGGATACAACTACGAGGATGCAATCGTGCTTTCCGAGAGGATGATTCGCTGGGATGTCCTCACTTCAATTCATGTCGAGGAATACCTTACTGAGGTCCGTGACACTAAGCGCGGTATGGAGGAACTCACGTCCGACATTCCGAATGTAAGCGAGGATGCCACAAAAAACCTTGACGAGAACGGTATCATCCGTGTCGGTGCCCACATCGAACCGGGGGACATCATGATAGGAAAGATTACCCCGAAGGGCGAGAGCGACCCTTCTCCTGAGGAGAAACTCCTTCGTGCTATTTTCGGTGACAAGGCCGGCGATGTGAAGGACGCATCACTCAAGGCCAACCCTTCACTTGACGGTACCATCATCAAGACTGCCCTCTACTCGAAGGCAGGAAAGGAGGCAGGTGCCAACAAGCGTCAGGCAAAGGCCGACATGAAAGTTCGCGTCGAGAAGATCGAGGAAGAGTTCAATGTCAAACTCGAGGCTCTCAGGGCAAGGTTTATGGACAAACTCATCGTCCTCGTCGACGGAAAGAAGAGTGCAGGCATCAGCGACCTCTATGGTGTGGAAATCATACCTAAGGGTGAGACGATCAAGGCTTCCGCTCTCCGCGATCTCGACTACGAGAACATCAACACCAGCAAGTGGATCTCAGAGAAGAACACCAACCTTCTCGTGAAGGAACTCATAAACAACTACTGCATAGCTCACAAGGAAGAGCTCGCACGTGAGAAACGCGAAATTGACAAGATAAAGGTCGGTGACGAACTCGCAAACGGCGTCCTTCAGGTGGCGAAGGTATATGTGGCAAGAAAGAGAAAGATCAGAGTGGGTGACAAGATGGCCGGCCGTCACGGTAACAAGGGTATCGTGGCAAAGGTTGTCCGCGACGAGGATATGCCGTTCCTTGAGGACGGAACTCCTGTGGACATCGTTCTGAACCCTCTCGGTGTGCCATCCCGAATGAACCTCGGTCAGATTTACGAGACCGTTCTCGGATGGGCCGGAGAGGAACTCGGACTCAAGTTCGCCACCCCGATTTTCGACGGTGCATCTCTTGACGACATCTGTGCATACACCGACAAGGCGGGGCTTCCTCGTTACGGAAAGACCTACCTCAGGGACGGAGGCACCGGTGACTGGTTCGACCAGCCTGCGACAGTCGGAGTCATCTATATGATTAAGCTTGGTCACATGGTTGACGACAAGATGCACGCGAGGTCAATAGGTCCTTACTCTCTCATCACACAGCAGCCTCTCGGCGGTAAGGCGCAGTTCGGTGGACAGCGTTTCGGTGAGATGGAGGTTTGGGCACTCGAGGCATTCGGTGCGGCTAACGTTCTCCAGGAGATTCTTACAGTCAAGTCCGATGACGTTACCGGACGTTCAAAGACTTATGAGGCAATCGTCAAGGGCGACCTTATGCCGACGCCGGGTATTCCGGAGTCACTCAACGTCCTCCTTCACGAACTTCGCGGTCTTGGTCTCAAGGTTACGTTGGATTAATTACGGATAATTTGAAATTTTAGAAATATGCCGACTTTTAATAAAGATAACAAGGTTAAAAGCAATTTCGAAAGAATCAGCATCGCTCTCGCTTCTCCTGAAGACATTAAGGAAAGGTCTTCAGGAGAGGTCCTCAAGCCGGAGACGGTCAATTACAGGACCTACAAGCCGGAGAGGGACGGTCTTTTCTGTGAGAAGATTTTCGGTCCTACCAAGGATTACGAGTGCCACTGCGGCAAGTACAAGAGAATCAAGTACCGCGGAATTGTCTGTGACCGATGCGGTGTCGAGGTCACCGAGAAGAAGGTCCGCAGGGAAAGGATGGGACACATCGAGCTCACCGTTCCTGTTGCGCACATCTGGTATTTCAAGTCTGCCCCTAATAAGATCGCTGCCCTTCTCGGCATTGCGGCCAAGAAGCTCGAGGCTGTCATATATTACGAGAAGTATATCGTGACGGCTCCGGGACAGACCGGACTTCAGAAGCTTGACCTTCTGTCAGAGGATGAGTATCTCGACATATTGGCGCAGTATCCTGACAACCAGAATCTTCCGGACGATGATCCGGACAAGTTCAAGGCTGGAATGGGCGCGGAGTCAATCTATGATCTTCTCAAGGAGATTGACATTGATGCCCTCGCTAAGGAACTCCGCACGAAGATGCTGACCGAGACTTCCCAGCAGAGAAAGGCCGAGGCGCTCAAGAGGCTTTCAATCGTCAAGTGGTTCCAGGAGTCAAAGGGAATCAACCGTCCTGAATGGATGATTCTCAAGGTTATTCCTGTCATTCCGCCTGACCTTCGTCCGCTCGTTCCTCTCGATGGAGGACGCTTTGCGACATCCGACCTCAATGACCTCTACAGGAGGGTTATCATACGTAACAACCGTCTCAAGAGACTCATCGAAATCAAGGCTCCGGAAGTCATTCTCCGCAACGAGAAGCGTATGCTTCAGGAGGCTGTTGACTCACTTTTCGACAACTCAAAGAAGTCGAATGCAGTCAAGAGCGAAGCAAACAGGGCTCTTAAGTCACTCTCTGACAGCCTTAAGGGTAAGCAGGGACGTTTCCGTCAGAACCTCCTCGGTAAGCGTGTTGACTATTCAGCACGTTCGGTCATCGTCGTTGGACCTGAGCTCAAGATGCACGAGTGCGGTCTGCCTAAATTTATGGCAGCCGAGCTTTACAAACCGTTCATCATCAGGAAACTGATTGAGCGCGGCATCGTGAAGACCGTCAAGTCCGCAAAGAAGATTGTCGACAGGAAAGACCCTGTGATTTGGGATATTCTTGAGAACGTGATGAAAGGTCATCCGGTTCTTCTCAACCGTGCACCTACACTTCACCGACTCGGTATTCAGGCATTCCAGCCTAAGATGATTGAGGGTAAGGCTATCCAGCTCCATCCGCTCGCTTGTACGGCATTCAACGCCGACTTCGACGGTGACCAGATGGCAGTCCACCTTCCGCTCGGAAATGCTGCGATTATGGAGGCTCAGCTTCTTATGCTCGGCTCCCACAATATCTTGAATCCTGCCAACGGAACACCTATCACCGTGCCTTCTCAGGACATGGTGCTCGGACTCTACTACATCACTAAGCTCCGTCCGGGAGCCAAGGGCGAGGGTCTGAAGTTCTATGGCCCGGAGGAAGTCATAATTGCGCTCAACGAGAAGGCAATCGACATACATGCCCGTGTTTTTGTCCGTCTGCCAAAGGACAAGATGGACCCGTCAAAGGGAACCGAGATGGTCGAAACTTCCGCAGGACGTATCATTGTCAACCAGTTCGTCCCTCAGGAGGTTCCGTATGTCAATGAAATCCTCGGAAAGAAGTCTTTGAGAAAGATTATTTCTGTTGTCATCAAGAACACCGGCGTCTCAAGGACGGCGCAGTTCCTCGACGACATCAAGAACCTCGGTTACCGCAAGGCATTCGAGGGCGGTCTTTCGTTCAACCTCGGTGACGTTATCATTCCGGAGGAGAAGACACAGTTGATTGAGGACGGTTATAAGACCGTCGAGGAAATCAAGTCAAACTTCCAGATGGGTTTCATCACCAATAACGAGCGCTACAACAAGGTCATCGACCTCTGGTCCGGCATCGACAACAAGATTACCAAGATTGTCGAGCAGCAGATTTCTACTGACCAGCAGGGATTCAACCCTGTATATATGATGCTTGATTCCGGAGCCCGTGGTTCCACACAGCAGATTAAGCAGCTCTGCGGTATGCGTGGATTGATGGCAAAACCTCAGAAATCAGGAGCATCCGGAGCGGAGATTATCGAGAACCCGATTACCACCAACCTTAAGGAGGGTATGTCAGTGCTCGAGTACTTCATCTCTACGCACGGTGCACGTAAGGGTCTTGCCGACACCGCCTTGAAGACTGCCGACGCAGGATACCTCACCCGCCGTCTGGTGGACGTTTCACACGACGTCATCATCAACGAGGAGGACTGCGGCACTCTCAGGGGTCTCGTCGCCACTGCAATCAAGAGTAAGGATGAGGTTGTCGAGTCTCTCGGAGAGAGAATTCTCGGTCGTACATCAGTACATGATGTCTTCAACCCTCTCACGGGCGAGCTCATCGTTCCGGCAGGGGAGCAGATTACCGAGGATCTCGCAAATCTCATCGAGTCATTGCCTATCGAGCAGGTGGAAATCCGTTCAGTGCTCACTTGCGAGTCCCGTAAGGGTGTCTGCGCGAAGTGCTACGGACGTAACCTCGCTTCAGGCAGGATGGTTGAAAAGGGAGAGGTTGTCGGTGTCATTGCGGCACAGTCAATCGGTGAGCCGGGTACACAGCTTACACTTCGTACATTCCACGTCGGAGGTACGGCTTCAAGTGCTGCTGCAGACAGCTCGATTACTTCCAAATACAACGGAAAACTCGAGTTCGAGGAGCTCAGGACAATCGAGAGGGTTCTCGATGACGGCACAAAACAGCTTGTTGTTGTCAGCCGCACCACTGAGCTCCGCATCATCGACGAGAACACCGGTATCACCTTCTCTCAGTACGATGTGCCTTATGGCTCAATCCTTTACAAGAAAGACGGTGAAACTGTCAAGAAGGGAGACCTCATCTGCGAATGGGACGCCTACAACGCAATCACCATCATCGAGACCGACGGTGTCGCACGCTTTGACGGTATGGTTGAAGGCGAGAACTTCCGCGAGGAGGCTGCCGACGAGTACTCACTCAATCGTGACAAAGTCATCATCGAGGGTCGTGACAAGACCAAGAACCCGAGCGTTCTCATCGTTGACGAAAACAACGAAATCAAGAAGCAGTACAACCTCCCTGTAGGGGCTCACGTTATGATTAACGAGGGCGACCAAGTGAAGGTTGGAGACATAATCATCAAGATTCCTCGTGCAATCGGAAAAGCAAACGATATCACCGGAGGTCTTCCTCGTGTCACCGAGCTCTTCGAGGCCCGCAACCCGTCTAATCCTGCAATCGTTTCAGAGATTAACGGTGAGGTCATTATGGGCAAGGTCAAGAGAGGAAACCGTGAGATTATCGTGCGCAACAAGTCCGGTGTCGAGAAACGCTATCTCGTTCCGCTCACCAAACAGATTATGGTTCAGGAGAACGACTATGTCAAGGCTGGTATGAGCCTTTCTGACGGAGCCGTTTCACCGACAGACCTTCTCCGTATTCTCGGTCCTATCAAGGTTCAGGAGTACATCGTCAATGAAATCCAGGAGGTTTACCGTCTGCAGGGTGTGAAGATTAACGACAAGCACTTCGAGATTATCGTACGTCAGATGATGCGCAAGGTTCAGATTGACAATCCTGGCGACACTGAGTTCCTTCAGGAGGAGCTCGTTGACAAATGGACGTTCATGGACACCAACGACAACATTTACGGCAAGTTCTATGTTGTCGAGGCCGGTGATTCACAGCGTTTCGAGACAGGCCAAATCATCACTGCAAGGGAACTTCGTGGTGAGAACTCCTCTCTTGAAAGGCAGGGTCTCAAGCCTGTGGTTGTCCGTGAGGCAAGACCTGCTACAGCAAGCCAGGTTCTTCAGGGAATCACACGTGCTGCGTTGAAGACCAACAGCTTCATTTCAGCAGCTTCATTCCAGGAGACAACCAAGGTGCTCAGCGAGGCTGCCATCCGCGGTCGTGTGGACTACCTTGAAGGTCTTAAGGAGAATGTCATCTGTGGTCATGCCATTCCGGCAGGTACCGGTCAGAAGGACTTCCAGGAGATACTTGTGTCACCTGTGGTGGAGGCTCAGCAGACTGACCTCTCCGAGTTGTAGTCGGGGCTCCCTCTAAGATATTACTAAAGTGGCTCGATCAAGAAATTGGTCGGGCCACTTTTTGTGTTTTGAAATATTTGGATTAACTTCGTGGGGTCAAGAGGTTGTTTTAGATTTTTCACAGCTTCAAATGTTTGAAAGTGCAATAACCCACAATGTCTGTTATGCCGGTAAGAAAACTCTCGAAATTCTCAATAGTCATACTTTCGCTTTGCGCCGTACTTTTTGTCAGCGGAATCGTTTCAATATGTACCATCGATGATGACGCCACGCAGAGCCGTCTCGCCTTTCAGACCTTTGAGGTCGCGCTGATGATATTCCTCACCTTTGTCCCCGACATCCTGCACAGAATCATACACATAAAGATTCCTCACCTGATGGAAGTCATATTCGTGGCCTTCTGCTTCTGTGCGCTGATTCTCGGCGACGTTGCTGACTTCTACGGAAGGTTCGGGTGGTGGGACTCGCTTGAACATGGAATGTCCGGAGTGCTTCTCGGAATCCTCGGCTATGCAATCATAAACACATTCAATAGTGTCGAGGGCAACAAGATTAAGTTCTCGCCTGTGTTCGTGTCGCTTTGGGTCGTGTGCTTCGCCCTTGCTTTAGGAGCAGTATGGGAGATAATGGAGTTCATAACGGACGGTTTGTTCGGTCTTAACTCCCAGCAATACCTCACTACTCCGGGCACATTTGACAATGCCGTGCCGCTTGAAGGACATGAGGCCCTTCGTGACACGATGGAGGATCTGATGCTTGACTTTGCCGGTTCGCTCATCATCTCGGTAATAGGCTATTTCGACCTGAAGAAGCAGCGCAAGGGCATTGCTGCTCTCACACTTGACACTGACGATACAGAGGCATCCACCGCGGCTATTTCCGTTCCGGGAATAGATGGCGCGAAAAAATAGATTTCACTTTATTTGTAAAAATATCTACCTTTGCTCCGCCGGCTTTCCTTTCGGGATTTCCGGCGGAACTCTAAAATAATGAACATAGCTCTTGTTTCAGTAACCCGAAATCTGGACAATTTCCTGTTTGCGCTGAAACAAGTGGCGACGGTTCACGCAATAGGCGTGAACTGCGTCGCTGCTTGCAGGTGCAACAAAGGCTGTCCAGAGCCGCGGGTTACCTGTGCGCAGGAATGCAGTTCGCGCTTTCTTGTGTCTGTGGATTGACTCCGGTCGGGGCAGCCGGGAAACGACAGCCCCTGCGGTGGAATGTCTTTTCCATCGATGTCTATCAGCTTATAAGTTTTTTACCATAGGGTCAGCCGTTCTGACCTGTCCGGGCTAAGGAGATTTCAAATTTTCTCAGGATTCTCAAATCCCTTAGCCCTTTTTAAAATCCGGACTGCCGAACGCAAGTCTTCTATGGAAAGTTCTTTCTCGGAAATGTCCCTTTCGAGAGATTTATTCTTCGCCTGATACTCCGAGAGCGCGTCTTCGGCAATCCTCAGGCGGTTGGTCAGATAGGCGTTCTGTGTCATATATGGCACTTCCTCATCTTCCAGGACATCGTGAATATCAGTCATCGGTCCGAGGAAGAGAGCCTCTTCGCTGAGTCCGAGAGCCTCTGCAATCTTTCCGACGACAGGGCTTATCAGAACCGTACTTCCTTTCTCGATATTTCTGTAATGCGTTTCAGATATTCCGATTTTCTTTGCCATTTCTTCCTGCGTGTAACCCTTGGCTTTTCTGAAGTGTCGTATGTTCTTTTTAATGGAACTGTTATTCATTCCGGCCAATCGTTTCAGTACGGCAAAATTATAACAGAAAATAATACAAAAACCGCAACTGATACTTTTTGTTCGCAAGTATTTGTTGCGGTTTTATATAATTTCTCTGTTAGCAGGATATGTGTGGAGTCTCAGAAGAGATGCTTCTTGCTGGTGGTGGCCACGAATTCTTTGAGGTAGAACGGCTCGAAGTAGGCCACGTCCCGGAAGTGCCTTTCGCTAAGTTCACGCTCAGCCGGCTCGAGCATCGCCGAGGCCTTCGGGCAAGTCTGGATGAAATGTGCGTTCGGGTGAGTGAGCGTATCTGTGCACTTCGCGGCTCCATCTCCGATGAAGAGAACCGGTCCCTCAGCGAGGATGTCGCTGAAACTGTCGCCGTCGATGATTTTTGCCTCGGTGTCAGTGACGCGCGTGCCGTTTCCTTCGAATATGGCCGTATAGACTTCCATCCGGCGTGCATCTATCATAGGGACTATGTATTTGAATGCCAATTTATCATCATCACTCTCCCGCTGAAAGCCGTCCGGCGTATGCTTCTGGAGCGCCTGGTTGACAAGTATCTCAAGTGTTCCTACGCTAAGCAGCGGAATCCCGGCCCCGAAACATAATCCCTTGGCTGTGGAGACCCCAACCCTGAGTCCGGTGTATGAACCGGGTCCCTCGCTTATGCAGACTGCCGAACACTCATTTAGAGAACAGCCTCTCTCCTTCAGCATCTCGTCAACAAATACAGCTGTGAGTGACGCGTGTGCACGATTTTCCGAACTTTCACGATAGCACACAATCTTTCCGTCTTCAACCATTGCCGTCGAGCATAGTGCCGTTGATGTTTCAATCAGTATGATTCTTTCCATATATTTCTAAAATATTGTCAAATTATCCCCTAATTCCAGAAGAAAAGTTCCTTAAGATAGGGAAATATCGCGTAGGACATTGTTTTCAAAGGCCCGTAGAACGTCGTCGCTGCAAGATATTCGCTCTTCACAAACGAAAACGTCCCGTTCAAGGCATCAAAAATCATCAGCAGGATGCACAGAATCAGCAGGCATTCAACAATCGCGAGCGTCGCTCCGAGCAGGCGATTCAACCACCCGAGAAGCACCACTTTCACTATCTTTTCCAAGATTCTTCCTATGAGTGTCAGCCCGAGAACAGTGATGCAGAAAATCAGAATGAACGCGATGACTTTCAGAACGGTGTCGTCAAGCGCAATCCAACTCTTGAGCCATTGGCCGACCCCGACAGAGAACTTTACGGACAACCATACGCCGAGGCATAGAGCCACGAGCGAGACCACCTGCCCGATAAACCCTTTCTTCAGACCGATGCACAAGGCAATGAGCAGGCAGCTCAGCACTATAATGTCAAATATGCTCATAGATTCCAAAAACTCTGCAAAAATAATCATTTTGTAAAAACTCCACAATTCATTATCTTTGTCAGTTCAAAAAGTTTGCGGTCTTTGGCCTCAAGACTTTTAGAAACCGGACAAAAGAGAAATAATAATATGAAATTCAAGGAATACAGGGGATTGGATCCTGTCGCTGTCGCGAATGAGGTTCTCGAGAGATGGAAGAAAAACCATGCGTTTGAAAAGTCGCTGGAGTTGCGCGAAGGCGCTCCGGAGTTCGTCTTTTTCGAGGGACCTCCTTCCGCTAATGGGATGCCGGGCATACATCATGTAATGGCGCGCTCCATCAAGGACTCGATCTGCCGATACAAGACGCAGAGCGGGTTTCGTGTGAGACGTCGCGCCGGATGGGACACGCACGGACTTCCTGTTGAGCTCGGTGTGGAGAAGAAGCTCGGAATCACCAAGGAGGACATCGGGACGAAGATTTCCGTTGAGGAGTACAACGAGACCTGCCGCAAGGAAGTGATGAAATACACGAAGGAGTGGATGTCGCTTACTGAAAGAATAGGGTATTGGGTTGATATGAATGATCCCTACATCACCTACGACAACCGCTACATCGAGACACTGTGGTATCTCCTTAAGGATATATACAATAAGGGGTTGCTCTACAAAGGCTACTCCATTCAGCCGTACTCGCCGGCTGCCGGTACGGGACTCAGCTCCCACGAGCTCAATCAGCCCGGATGCTATCGCGACGTGAAGGATACGACTGTAACGGTGCAGTTTGAGGTCATCAAGGACGAGAAATCACAGATTCTTTTCGATTGTGAGACTGTCCCTGTCTATTTCCTCGCGTGGACGACGACTCCGTGGACTCTGCCGTCAAATACGGCTCTCTGTGTAGGGCCGAACATCGACTATGTCCGCGTGAAGTCTTTCAATCCCTATTCGGGTCAGCAGGCAATCTATGTAGTCGCCAAGGCTCTGGTTAGCAGTTGGTTCAACCCGAAGGCTGCCGAGCTTTCGATGGAGGACTACAAGGCTGGCGACAAACTCGTTCCGTTCAAGATTCTTGACGGAGAGTTCAAGGGCAGCGAATTGCTCGGAATCAAGTACCACCAGCTCATTCCATGGTTCAGCCCGGAGACGGACGGCGCTTTCCGCGTGATAGGAGGTGACTATGTTTCGATTGAGGAAGGTACGACGGGTATTGTCCACATCGCGCCTACCTTTGGTGCGGACGACAACAAGGTGGCTAAGCAGGCAGGGGTGCCGCCGATTATGGTCGTAGACCGCAACGGTGACCGCTATGCGCAGGTTGACCGTCAGGGCCGGTTTTTCCGCCTTGAGGATCTTGATCCGGATTATGCGGCAAAGCACGTGTCTCCGGACTATGCGGAATGGGCGGGAAGATATGTGAAGAATGCATATGATTCCTCCCTTGCGCCGGACGCTCCTACCCTTGACGTTGACATCTGCATGATGTTGAAGGCTCAGGGAAAGGCGTTCAAGATTGAAAAGCATGTCCACACCTATCCGCACTGTTGGAGAACCGACAAACCGGTGCTCTACTATCCGCTGAACTCCTGGTTCATCAAGACCACTGCGGTGAGGGACAAGATGATAGAATTGAACAACACGATCGCTTGGAAACCGGAGTCGACTGGAACCGGTCGTTTCGGAAAGTGGTTGGAGAATATTCAGGACTGGAATCTCAGCCGAAGCCGCTATTGGGGAACGCCGCTTCCTGTTTGGCGTACCGAGGACGGAAAGGAAGAAAAGTGCATCGGCTCGCTGAAGGAACTCTATGCGGAAATAGAGAAATCCGTTTCTGCCGGTGTGATGAGATCCAACCCTCTGAAGGACAGGGGATTTGATCCGAATGATATGTCAAAGGAAAATTATGACAGGATCGATCTCCACAGACCGTATGTCGACAATATATTCCTCGTCTCTCCGTCCGGGAAAAAGATGGTTCGTGAGACAGATCTGATAGACGTTTGGTTCGACTCTGGCGCTATGCCTTATGCTCAGGAGGGTCTTCGCAATCTCGACAGTCCGGATTTCGGCTGCACGGCGGACTTCATCGCGGAAGGTGTCGACCAGACAAGAGGCTGGTTCTACACTCTCCACGCAATCCACACGATGGTGAGTGGAACATGCGCATTCAAGCGTGTGATTTCCAACGGACTGGTGCTTGACAAGGACGGAAACAAGATGAGCAAGAGACTCGGCAACGCCGTGGATCCGTTCGGACAACTTGATAAATACGGACCGGACGCACTTCGTTGGTATATGCTCACGAACTCGCAGCCGTGGGACAATCTCCGCTTCGACGAGGCCGGTGTCGATGAGGTCCGCAGGAAATTTTTCGGAACGCTCTATAACACATATTCGTTCTTCGCTCTTTATGCCAATGTCGACGGGTTCGAACCTTCGGCGGCACAGGTCCCTTACTCACGGCGTCCTGAACTTGACAGGTGGATAATCTCCCTGCTCAACACGTTGGTGAAGGATGTGGTTGCGGCCTATGAGGACTACGACGTGACTCAGGCCGGGCGTCTCATACAGAACTTTGTGTGCGACCACCTGAGCAACTGGTATGTGCGTCTGGGAAGGAAACGTTTCTGGGGAGGCACGATGGATGAGGATAAACTATCGGCCTATCAGACATTGTATGAGGTACTTCTTTCAGTTTCCAAGCTTGCCGCCCCGATAGCACCGTTCTTTATGGACAGGCTCTATCTCGATCTCACTGGAGGCGAGTCCGGCGAGTTCCGTTCCGTACACTATGTGCCTATGCCGCAGTACAACGAGGCTGTTGTGGACAAGGATCTTGAAGAGAGGATGGAACTTGCGCAGAGAGCGTCGTCAATGGTTCTTGCATTGCGCCGCAAGGTTAACATCAAGGTCCGCCAGCCGCTTTCCAAGCTTGTCATCCCTGTGCTGAACGATAAGGTGAAGGAGCAGCTTGAGAAGGTGAAGTCTTTGCTTCTGGGCGAGGTGAACGTGAAGGAAGCCGAGTTCATCCACGACACCGCCGGCATCATAACGAAAAAGATAAAGCCGAACTTCAAGACACTTGGAAAAATATACGGCAAGCAAATGAAGGAGATTGCGGCCGCCTTCCCTCAGCTTTCTCAGGAGGCCATTGCTGCGATCGAGGCATCAGACGAGTATGTGCTCAGTCTTCCTTCGGGTGACGTTGTCTTAAAGAAGGGAGACTACGAGATTACTTCCGAGGACATGCCTGGCTGGCTCGTGGCAAGTGACGGGCCTCTCACTCTTGCTCTCGACATCACAGTTACGGACGATCTTCGTCGCGAGGGCACGGCGCGTGAACTCATCAACCGAATCCAGAACCTCCGCAAGGATAGCGGGTTCGAGGTTACTGACAGGGTTCGCGTCGGCATATTTACGGGTGTTCCGGAGTTCAGTACGGAAATTGCTGATGCTCTGTCCTTTTACACCGACTATGTGGCTTCGCAGACCCTTGCGGTCAGTGTCGCTATGGTTGATGCTCCGGCCGGTTCGGATGTCGAATGGGGTGATGGCACCATCAATATCAACGTTGAGAAAATATAGACTGACATTAAAACTTATATATTATGGCAGAAGAAAAGAAAATCAATGAGCCTGAAGTACAGGTCCGTTACAGTGATGAGGAACTGCAGGAGTTCAAACAGATAATTCTTGATATGCTGGCAAAGGCAAAGGACGAGTATAACACTCTGCGTGCCGTTGTCACACATGCGTCAAGCAATGATATCGGTGACACATCTCCGACATTCAAGGGACTTGAGGAGGGCGCGTCCGCTCTCTCGAAGGAAGAGGCGGGACAGCTCGCTCAGCGCCAGTACAAGTTCATTCAGAACCTTGAGGCGGCTCTCGTGCGCATCGAGAACAAGACCTACGGAATATGCCGCGTGACCGGCAAACTCATCCCGAAGGAGAGACTCCGTCTTGTCCCTCATGCCACACTGACGGTTGAGGCCAAGGAGATGCTGAACAAGAAACAGCAGCAGTAAAGGTATGAAGCTGAAAATGTCCAAGGGCAAGTGGCTCATTGTGCTGGGCGTTGCACTTGTAGTGATAGACCAGATCATCAAAATACTCGTCAAGACCAATATGTGCCTTGGCGAGCATTTTGACGTCTTTGGTGATTGGTTCAAGATTTATTTCATTGAAAACGAGGGAATGGCGTTCGGAATGAAGTTCGGAGGCTGGTTTGGCAAACTCCTGCTGTCTTTGTTCCGTATAGTCCTTTTCTGCGTCCTTGTTTGGTGGATTAACAAGCTCTGCAAGAAACCATCCACTCCGACCGGCGTTCTTGTGGGACTGACACTCATCACCGCCGGAGCGCTGGGCAACATCTTCGACTGCTTTTTCTACGGTCTGGTTTTCTCTGAGTCCACTTTATACGCACCGGCTGTCTTTGGAGGGCATTACGCCCCATTCCTCTTCGGCAAGGTGGTGGATATGTTCTATTTTCCGATTATCGACACAACTTGGCCCGACTGGATGCCGTGGCTGGGAGGCCGCCCTTTCAAGTTTTTCGAACCTGTCTTCAATTTTGCTGACAGCTGCGTGACTGTGGGCACCTTCTACCTCATTTTCTTTCAGTACAAGTTCTTCGCCCAGGATGGCAAAGTGGAAAATGCGCAGCCAGAGGCGACCCCGACCAAGCATTCAGAAGGCAGAAAATGCAAAAAATAAGCGAAAAGCCAAGAAAAATTTTGCAGAATATATCTTTTTGACTACCTTTGCAATCCTTTCTGAAAGAAAGGTGAAATATGTTGGAGAGTTGGCCGAGTGGTTTAAGGCGGCAGTCTTGAAAACTGTTGAGGTGAAAGCCTCCGGGGGTTCGAATCCCTCACTCTCCGCAAAAATAGAGTTCTAAATTCTTGATTATCAGAGAATTTAGAACTCTTTCTTTTATAAAAGTTGCACCGAAATTGCACCGGAATTCTATTATCACATCTTGAAACTGTCTAGCAAGGCACTCTGTCTCTTCTTGTCTGTAAGTGCAATGTAAGGTTTCATGGTATCATAGTCTGCGTGTCCAGTGAATGTCATCACCATTTCAGGGGACATCCCTTCTTCAAGTGCATGAACCACGAATGTTCTCCTTGCCGCATGTGTCCCGACTACCTCACAGAGTGGGGCTGTCTTGTATATCGGTGTCTTTCCGCAGTATTGCATCACCTCAACTTCTCTTGTCAGTCCGAGCATCTTTGCGATTTCCTTCAGGTTCTTGTTCATCTTCTGGTTTGACTTCTTCGGAAATGCAAGGCCTCCTGTGGTATGGAGATATACTTCTTGTATAGCTCAATGGCCTCCGGCACAAGAAAAATTGTAAGCCCGTCATTTGTCTTCTTGCTTACAAAAGATATTCTGGTGGGGTCCGTAGGATTGTCAAAATTTGCACGTCTGAGTATGTCAAGGTCACTGTGGCGAAGAGATGTCAGGCAGCAGAAGCAGAACCTGTCACGAGTAAGTTCCAGATGTTTCATATTGTCCGTGAACTTGTAATTGTACAGTTTCTGGAACTCATCCCATTTGAGGTAGATTACGGCCTTTCGAGGTGCAAGTTTCAATGCAGGGGTGTTGTGGCTTATCACCTCCTGACCATGTTTAAGGTATCCTCTGTCATAAGCCCATTTCAGTATTTGTTTGAAATAAGACACGTGATTCTCTACTGTTGAATTCTTGTATCCTTTCTTTATGAGAAAAGACTGATATCCATCAAGAGTAGCAGCCGTTATGTCTGCCATTTTCAGGCGGCTGTTCATCTTGTCAATCTGTGTCTGGACAGCGCTCAGCTTATCAAAGGAAGGATGATTCCATTTCTTCTTCTGGTTCACGCTTGATTTGACGGCAAGCGGCCATTCCTCTTCTTGACTACGGATTTCACAGTATATCTTTGCAAATGCCTTGAAGGTAAGATTCTTCTCCTTGACCAGCTTGACTGCCGGGTCATAAAAACTGGCGATTGCATACTCCATCCAGTCCTGCCTGCCCTTTTTGTCGGTCATAGTCTCAAAGTCCTTTGTCTCGATGATGCAATGACCGATATGTTCTTTCAGCCTGTCCAGTTTTGCCCGCAGATTCTCCAGTTCCTCCTGTTTGTCCCGACTTTCGATACGGGAGAGTTTCCTTACCTGCATCATCCTGTCATCCCAGTCTCTCTTGTTGATGAACAATCCTGTCTTGCCACCTACCCTAAATGACCTTGAAATGCTTACTCTTACCAGAATTTGAGATTTCCCAGTGTCCTTGTCGCTCAGCTTTGACAGTTCAAAATTTATTGTAGCCATATTATGATGCCCTCAGTGTTGTAAGTTCCTTGATCTCATCCATATAAAAGTAGTCTCTCCCTCCTACACTCTTTGAATGGAGGTAGCCAGCCCCTTTCCATCTGTGGATGGTTGAAACATTCTTGCCAAGGTATTTGGCAGCCTCCTTCGCATTTACCATTTTTCTCTCGGCCATCTTGTCGAATTCCTTTGAGTAAGTCCTCATTGTGTAATCAACACAGTCTCTCATCAGGTCTTGAAGTTCCTGATATGTCATAGAAATGGTCACATTCCTGTCGTCTAAATTCAAAGTATTATTCCTCATTATCTTCATATTTTGAATGGTCTCGAAATAAAAATAACAAAGTCATCGGCCATTGATGAAGAAAGTGCCCCTATAATGCAAACATCGACTTGACTTTCTTCACTGTGCTTTCGGAGACTTCTGCAAGCTTTGCCGTCTGGCGTATCGGGTATCCTTTCCGGAGATGTTTTATGACTTCCCTGTATTCCTCAACATAAGCTTCCGCAGGTTTTCTGTATCCACACTTCCTGCCAAGCCCGGTCTTGCCTGTCTTCTTGAGTTGTCTGTTCACATAAGCATTCCTGCCACTGGACAGGCGAAAATATATGGCATCACGTTCCAAGGATGCGGCTGTAGCGAGAACGGCAATCATTATCGTGAGATATGGATTCTCCTTGCCGGCTGTGTCAAATATTGAGATGCCCTCTTTCTGGAAATATATGTTGAGGTGGTTGTCCTTGCAGAAACGGATGTTTGCCAACACCTCATCCACATTCCTCCCCAAGCGGGAAAGCTCGGAGATAAGGATTATATCGACACTATTATTCACGGCATAAGTAAGACACTCGTTGAGGACAAGCCGGTCCTTGTTCTTTCTGGCTCCCGAAATGTGTTCCTCGAATGTTCTTATTACAGCCATACCATTCTTCCCTGCATATTCTGTCAGATCGACAACCTGTCGTTCTGTCGATTGTCTGTCTCCGGTTGAGGACACTCTCGCATATATTACAGCATTCATTTTTGAGATGTTTTGATTTCGAGTTGTTTTAAGTCTGTAGCGCGTTTCCATCTCGCTCATTTTTGAGGTGTTCTCTCTCTTTGACTTATTTCAGCTCATTATTATTGTACTTATTCCCTTTTTGCTGATTTACCGCAGCTTATGCGCCGAGACAGGTGACACGACAGGTCGTCAGCAATCGGGTAAGGAAGAAGAAAAGCGGAGGGGGACAGTAACCCCTACCGTCACAATGGTACTGATATGCAAATGGACATCCGTTATCGTTATTATTTATACCTGTACAGCGGAGTGTGCGAAAGCCCACGAAACCTAAATCGTGATACTGCAACAGGGTTTTGTCCATTCCTGGCGAAGAAAACGGGTAGGGGTTTCGTAAGAAAAAAGCCTCGTGTCAAACCTATCCTGCAAGTGATAGGCATTCTTTGAAATTCTGAAGCTATCACACCAATAATAGTGAAAAAAATACCACCTCCTGACGGACACCTTGATGGGACATAAATATATATGGTTGTGATGGTGAATATGGATATGAAGAAGCTGTTTCTTGAAAGAGAAACAGCCTACTTGTGTCTGTAAGACACAATGATATATATGTTATTATGGAGTTATGAATGATTGTGTTATTGAGATGCTGTATGATAAATGTATCTCGTGGATTGATGGAGAGTTATCCTCTATGAATAAGACAGAAAGGATGAAATTGTATGATAAGTGTCGGTGGATGTTCTCTTCTAACTGTAAGATGCCTGACCTTGAATCATTGATTATAGGGGTTGATCCACGGGTGAATACTTTCAGGTCAAAATTCCGGGAATGGTTCTTTGTGGTCTGTGATTATAGTTTCAATCCTTATCATTTCGGTCAAACCTCCTATTCTCATTTTATGAATGCCTCCTACTGGCAAGGAGCGAAGTCCAAGGGAAACAAAGTATACCCGCAACGGGTAATTCTGGCTCTGGGGATGATGGGTGTCTTTTCGGGCTTGAAGACAAACTATCTCCATATCAATGATAAGGCAATGGATCACGGGAGAGAGTATTATGTGGATATAGATAAGCTGAGCGAATGGACTTCTACTTCAACCGAATCGAGCGGTGAATTCAGCGAAGCTTCCTTATCCTCCCCGGTGGAGAATATCTGGACCATGACCTCATCGGCTGACAGCGATGACTTTGACTACTCATTTCTTGAAAAGGGCGATGAAGCGAGCCGGCAAAGCTGGTCTCGTTATGCAGACTGGTTCTCGAGGAGACAATATGAGACTATCTCGTCGATATATGTGATTCAGGAATGCTATGAGAAAGCACAGCAATTCATAAGCTCGTGCGCTTATCAAATGTTTGACTCCATAACGGGCAAGGATAAAAAGAAAGAACTGCGAGGGAAATACAGAAACAGTCAATGGCTTGTCAATCTCCATAATGGTCAAACTGGAATCTGCAAAGTGGATGACAAGGGAGGGCGTTTTTACACGATGATGGTCTGTATGGGGAAGGAATTCCGGAGAAATTGCCTGACACTGGATGGTGAAAGGATTGTGGAAGTGGATGTGTCCTCCGCTCAGCCGACATTGCTCGGTCTAAAAATAAAGCAAGATACCGGCAAGACAACCGAGTGGTTGCAACATTGTCTCAAAGGTGATTTCTATGAATGGGTGAAGAAACAGACAGGTGTCAAGGTTGACAGGTCAAAGGTCAAGAAATACATTATGAGATTTTTGTTTTCCTGTTATGGCCCTAATCTGTCAAAAACCTATGACGGGGAACATTTTCCTCCTGATACAAAGACTTATAAAAATGGGTACGGGAAATTTGAACAGCGCCTGACGTCTTATCTCAAAGACAATGTGCCAGAAGTTTATGACCTCATTGAGCATCACAAAAGAAATCCTCACTGGGTTGAGAAATCCTGGACGGACAGCTGGCGGAAAAAGAGAAAGGGAAAGTGGTGCAGTTCTCTTCCGGTCAAGATGCAACGGGTGGAGGTCGAGTATATCAAAGCCTGTCTGTCAAAACTTCCGGAGAATATGAAATTTTATACAATCCACGATGCAATCTGTGTCCGTGAGAGTGACGGTGCGAAAGTGAAAGAGGTTATGGAGCAGGTCAGTATGGATATGTATGGCGTGAAAATTTCGGTCAAGATTGAGAACACATCAGCCGGTCAAGTGAAGTAAAAGCCTGCCCACATAAATATCTATGGAAAGGTCAGAGGCTTTCCCATTATATATGACAATGAACACTGCAAATGGAAAATGAAAGATTACACCGTATCAGCTCATTCAAGGAATGGCTGCGGGGCCAGAAAATCAATGAGGGGTTCAATCCCGACACAATCATCAATGACAAGCACAGGCGGAATAACGTATATGGCTTTGCCGAGTATAGCGAACTCCTGCAAGAAGCCTATTGCACGCTGCAATTCGACCATTACAACAGCGTAATCGACAAGTGTTTGAATGAACTTGAGAGAGAAGTCCCGGGGCTGAAATTCAATAACATACTTGAACTCGCAAAGAAGAAAGTCAAGGGCGATGATGGCGAAGACTGCATTGGCGGTTATCTTTATCAACTTGCTGCGACCCAAATGAAGGATGAACCTATAAAGATACAGGATACCGAACTGGATGACGACAGCACCGACAATGACTACGTGCTAAAGGCAGCCCGAAACCTGTTCCTCTATCATATCATCAGCGACATCAAAAAGAGGTTCAGTTATGATGATATGAAGTAATCTCTCCCTTTTGTGATGGAGTCCTTACAGGCAATGAACGGGTTCTCGGCTGAAACGGAGCACACAATCAGACAACATACTTCATAACCACTGGGGCGGACTTCGGTTCGCCCTTTCTTATGCACAAGAATATAAATGCTTATTTCTTTTCTATAAGGGCTTTCAACTCATCTTTGTTCGGTAGCACTGTTTGATATTTGCTGGCGAATATCGGATTCGTCTCATCCGGAAGGGTCATTTCCACAAGAGCATCTTTCTTGTCTCGGCAAAGAACAATGCCTATGGTTTTGTTCTCGTCCGGCAGTTTTACATAGCGATCGTAATAATGCACATACATCTGCATCTGTCCCAAGTCTTGATGTTTCAACTGACCTATTTTCAAATCGATCAGGACAAAAGCACGGAGCAGTCTGTTATAAAAGACAAGGTCAACGTAATAATGATCCTCGTCAATGGTTATTCTTTGTTGCCTGCCGACAAATGTAAACCCTTTCCCCAATTCAAGAAGAAATGATTGAAGCTCATCTATAAGACTTTGTTCCAGCCTACTCTCGCTATATTCCGGTAATTCCTTGAGCCCAGTAAATTCAAGGATATAAGGATCTTTCAATATGTCCTCCGGCTTTTCGACAACTTGTCCTTTTTTTGACAGTTCGAGAATCTTGTCCTTATCACGGCTCAATGCGAGTCTTTGATAAAGAGCCGAATCAAACTGCCTGTTCAGTTCCTTCACACTCCAGTTGTTATTTGCAGCCTCAATCTCGTAGAATGCCCGTTCTTTCGGATCGGAAATCCGCATCAGTCTTATGTAATGAGTCCAGCTCAGAGATTGCGAAATCGACGATTTCGCAATCTTATATGTCAGATAGAACTGTCGCATCAGCTCAAGGTTCCTTTTTGAAAATCCTTTCCCGAAACGCCCAGAAAGAGACTCCGACAAGCGCACGAGCAAGTATTGCCCATAATCTGCTTGACTTTCCCCTTTCTGTTCCTGTTCAACAATTCTACGGCCGATCTCGAAGTAAGTCATAAGCATAGTGGTATTCACCTGCTTGACGACATTGTTCCTAGCAGCTTCAAGCAATTCCTTAATGCCATCTATAAACTGCCCCTCTGTCGTGGTCTGTTGCTCTATAATATCGTTATGCCCCATAGTTTCTGTAATTATGCTTGCAAATTTAAACATTTTACGAAATTTCAGCAGGCTGTTGTTATCCTTTTGATAAAATAACTTATCTTTGTGTCGTTCAGCTAGCCCGGCACTCAAAACAGTGTATCTGATTGTTGATCTTGATGCTGCTGGTTTGATTGCAGGGATGGGTGGGCAAGACATATTAAGACGTTACTTGACGGTTTTCTTTCACTATCGAACTTGGCGGTTTGAATAAATCAATCGAAAGAAACGGCAACGAGGATGTCTCGTCATGATGACGATTCAGTCACCGCACATTCTGTGTGGGAGATACTGCATAATCATCCCTGACGTGGGCTGGCTGCGTTGCTTATTCTGATTGATAGGCTCGCCAAGGCCTGATAGTGGGATAAGCAAGAGTATGACTCCCACGTCTTTTTTTGTACCCGTTTGGGTAGGGCGGTCACCAGACAGAAAAAATCACAATATGTACGACAATTCAACCTTCTTTCGTGTTTTTGTCGGAACTGTATGGGATATTTATTTCCTGTTTTACAGAAACGGCAACCGTCCCCTGCTCCCATCTGTAAAAGACGGATTAAAAGACGATTTGCTTTTCTTCTTTGAAAAACAAGACTACCCTTTCCCCGATCTCTCTCAAATGGTAGAAGCACTCTCCAAAATTATTCAAATTCCATCCCGATATTGGGATTGTGATGAGAAAGATGAATTTGTGGAAAAATTCAGTAAACAACTGGCTGATTAAACATTTATCAATAAGACAAAAATGATTGACGTTAAATACACGGGAACGGCCGTGGCTTTGAAAAATTGCATAATACCTATTTCAGCAGAGTATGCTTGTGATGGATATGTATATTCATCAGCATTATGGATATTATGAACACGATACCAGATTTTGATTCTCTATCATTGCCAGAAAATGTTTTCAGCTCAAGGTCGCTAGGAGACGATGCAGACACTAGAGTATTACTTTTCTGGAAAGTTGTTATGAATGCCGAATAATATGGAAATGGAAAAGAATGATTTTTTATATATAAGCATAGTCGCAACAATCGCTCTATCGCTTTTATTTTGTGGTTGCGTAAAGGAGGTTGAACAGCAACAGCCGCAAGAAGAGTTGCACGAAGTTGTTTTTCATGCAGGCTGGGCACCGGAGACAAAGACTATCCTTCAGGACGACGGCAGCGTCTGGTGGTCACCCGGGGATGAAATCAGTTTGTTTGTCGGAAAGGGTAATGACGGAGGATATAAGTTGACATCCACGAATGACGAGCCTTCAGCCACTACGGATTTTGTCGGCAATATTAGTAAAAAGTCTTCGACTGAAACATATACTGCTATTTATCCGTACAATGAAGTCAACAATGTGGAGGAAAATACAATCTACACGGTAATTCCTGCCATACAGACAGCGAAAGAAAGCACATTTGAGCAGAAGACATTTGTCAGTATAGCCCGCTCGGACAATGAAAACTTGTATTTCCGCAATATTTGCAGCGGAATAAAGTTTTCCGTCAAAAACGCAGGGATAAAGAAGGTTGTCATATCTACACGTGATGGCGCTTCGATAGCAGGAGGTGTTTCTTACTCCATAGATTCCTGGAACTGTCAGTTCGATTCAGATGCCTCATCAAAGATAACTGTAAATGCTCCGTCTGAAGCCGGTTTCGAAATCGGAAAGTTCTACTATGCAGTTCTGTTTCCATTTAAGAATGATTCCGGCGTTGACATTACTTTTTGCACGGAAGACGAGACAGCGGTATTTGAATACCAGATGCCAATTGAGTTCAAAAGAGGTGTTTTCAAACGTCTTTATGAGAAAGATGCTGACCTTCAATTTCATGGTTCTAAAGCAATTTTCAAGACGAATATCATTTTGCCTGATGGTGTCGATAAAGAACAGATTACGCAGGCTTTATTCCTCACGGGCAACGACACGAAGACAGAGACAATCATACCATGTTCCGTTGAAGAAGGATATGAACCTATCTATTTTGAATTGGATGGCACAATTGCAAAGTATTATACTAATGCGTCCGACATCGAAATTAGGACTGCACGGGAGATGTTTGAAGACTGGATGAAATTGCGGGAACTCGATTTGACATCATTTGAAACTTCACAGTGTGAAAGGATGGATGGGATGTTTTACGGATGCACCTCATTGACTTTCCTTGACATATCAAGTTTTGATATGATGAAGGTGAAATTTATGAATATGATGTTTTATGGGTGTTCAAAGTTAAGCCAGTTGTATTTGGGACAGTTTGAAAATAAATGCGCTGACTCATACAGTGGTCTCTTCGCTGGATGCGAATCCTTAAATACAGTAGATATCAGCGCCCTTGAATCTCCTTATGTTGATAATATGAATTTTATGTTTTATGGGTGTTCATCTCTTGTATCAGTAAAAATGCCTGGTATTTATGACTATTGTAACGGCTTGCAGGGCGTATTCAGTGGATGTAAAAGTCTTGAAGATATAGAGTGGGGTCATGTCAGCACAGTTGGAGTGACAACAATGAACAGTATGTTCTTTAACTGTACAAGCATAAAGGAATTAAATTTGGGAGACTTCAATTTCTCGAATGTAGAAGATATGGAAGGTATGTTTTCAGTCTGTAAAAGTTTGCAAAAAATTAAGTGGCCGAATACCTCTACCCATAAATTAAAGAAGGTAGTTTCTCTGTTCTCAGATTGTTCTAATTTAACAGACTTGAATCTATCTATCTTTGATATGTCAAATGTCACGGATATGTCGTATATGTTTTCTGGGTGTGGGGTGAAAAAATATGATTTTTTAGGATTTGATACTTCAAATGTTACGAATATGTTTGGCATGTTTGAAGGGTGTCACGCAGAAACTCTTGATTTATCCACATTCAACACATCAAATGTTGAGAATATGAGTTATATGTTTCATGCATCAAACATTAAAGAAATCAATTTGACAAGTTTCAATACTGCGAAAGTGACGAATATGTTTTCGATGTTTAATCGGTGTAAACATCTTGAAACCTTGGATATTTCTTCATTTCACACTCCGTGCGTACAGAATATGGATAACATGTTTTCCGGGTGTAATGAGTTGAAAAATATTAATTTCAGTAATTTTTCTGCCACATCATTACAATCAATGCAGGAAATGTTCTATATGGATTGCAACATTTTGACCATAGATTTAGGTGGAGCAGAAGTCCCGAATAGTATATCGGTAGAGAGGTGTTGCACAGGAATGTCAAAGTTCAGTGGTAACTGTGCGATAAAAGCTAGTGACTCGTTGAAATCGCTTATGTCAGTTTCGAGTGCCGGGTTAAATAGTTCTGTTATCTGGGTTGATCTTGAAGAATCGATACCTAAAATTATGCCTGTTATAGACCCGTCATTATATTATAGCACCGATTTCTCTATGCATGGAAAGATAGAGCAACTTCAAAAGGCAACGGACGGGAATGGAATTGACATTGTTATTATGGGTGATGCTTATTCGAATCGTCTGATTGAAAATGGCACATATCTTAAAGATGCCAATAGGGTTATAGATGCTATATTTGATATTGAACCATTTTCTTCATATAAAAATCTGTTCAATATCTATCTGGTTTATTTAGTATCAGTAAATGAGATGTCTGGTAAAAATACAGTTCTGCTGAGTCAATGCAGTACATATGGGACACTCATCACGGGAGATGATTTTCTTGTTTATAATTACGGGCGACAGGCTTCAGACAAGGAACCACACAAGTTTACGCCGATTGTATTTGTAAATCAGGACTCACATAATGGCACAGCCTCAATGGTTCTCTCAAATGATGACAGCAGAGGAATAATGTATATCGCAATGGATTCTCAGGACACTGAGTTTATCCGTACTACCCAGCATGAATTTGGACACGTATTTGGATATTTGGCTGACGAGTATAGCACACACGAAGGCATGATAGAGTCTGATATCAAGGAAAACACAATTTTCCTTACGAAGCTGGATTCTACGATATATCGGAATATAGATTTCTCAAACAACTTATCTGAGATAAAATGGAAGAGTTTCTTGTATGACAAGAGGTATGAAAAAGAAGGACTTGGTATGTATGAAGGAGGATTTCTATATGATCGTGGCGTATGGCGGCCATCAGAAAATAGTGTTATGAATGCAGGTAGTCTCTTCAACGCTCCATCACGTGAGGCAATTTATTATCGCATTCACAAACTTGCGTACGGTGATGACTGGCAGTATGACTACGAGACTTTTGTTCAGCAGGATCTCAAGAACATCCAGGCTGAGACAAAGGCAACTACTCAGTCTGTTCCTTATCCGGCAAGGGTTAATGATAGAAAGCCGTTCTTCAAGATGGAGAAGATCCGTGACAATGATGGAGGGGAGATGATAAGAATGATTATGAATTGAAATACTTGACAATTATGAAAAAGAAAAATAATTACAAAGCTCCTAATGTTGAGGTAATCGACATTGAGATTGAGGGGGGCTTCTGCATGAGCAATAATGCAACACACGAGGATACGACGGAAGAAGACTGGGATGAACTTCTATCATAAGCCTTGATGTTCCGGTGCATTTTTCACTCATAAAAGATGCACCGGGATGAGAAGATAGCATTGAAACAGGTGGTTTTGCGAAAGATTTGACAAGATGGCAAATCCAGCAAAATCACCTGTTTAGTCATCAGTGGGGTCTTCCTGCATCAAAATGCGACAGGGTACGACAAAAGGGTGATTTCCTCACTCTCCGCAAAGACCTGAGAATCAGGGAGTCGCCCTCGCAATAGCGAGGGCGTTTTGTTAAGTGGAGGCCACCGTTGAGAGCTCGCTCTCATAAGGTGGCCTCCACTTAACAAAACCAGGCTTCCCCTCGGGAAGCCGAACTCCCTGATGGCAAGGCCGATGCAAGGACCCCGCCGGGGCGCGAGGGAACCGCGACCAAAGGGAGCGAATCCCTCACTCTTTCTGAGTCAATAAACTTTAGGTATTTTGTCATAGTCATCTAATCGAAACGAAGAATAGTAATATTTGTATTATGGAAACAAGAAAACATTTGGCGGCGGAAAAGAAACGCTGCAATTCGCATAATTGTGCGCAGGCTGTTGTCTGCACTTATTGTGACATTGTCGGACTTCCGGAGGATGTGGCTATGGACATTGCCGGAGCTTATGGCACCGGGATGGGGAATATGGAAGGGACTTGCGGGGCGTTGGTGGGTGCCGGGATGATTGTCGGTCTTGCCACTAAAGACAGAAACCTCTCTCGTAGCAGGATGAAGCAGATAATGACTGATTTTCAACAACGGAATGGGGCGACCCGCTGCTCTTTGCTTAAGGGTGTGGGCTCCGGAAAAGTCCTGCGCGAGTGCTGCGACTGCGTGGCCGACGCTTCTGAATTTCTTGAAAATGTTTTGACGCCTTTTCCGTTCATTCGTGATGAATGATCGTATATGGAATCGTTCATTCATAATGAAAGTTTGTAAGTATAAGTGTTCGTTAGTAATGAATAAATATTTACAAAATCGTTCATTCATAATGAACGATTTTGTAAATGATACTTGCAGATAAATTCTTTTATATATACCTTTGTTGAGGAGAATTTCATCTCGTTTGAAAAGTTGTATTTGGATAAATAGATGTATATGAAAGATTTACTGAAGCAGATAATACTTGAGCAGCAGGAAGTACTACATTTGTCGGATAGAGTTTATGTTCAGCGTCATATAGAGGACGAATGGCTCAGGACTACGGAAATTCTGATTTTGTCCGGCATACGCCGCTGTGGAAAGTCTGTCCTGATGCAGCAACTCAGAGACCGTCTTCAAGAAAAGGATTTCTTTTTCAACTTCGATGACGAGCGTCTCGCTAATTTCAAAATAGAGGACTTCCAGACTCTTCAGGAGTGCTTTTATGAATTGTTCGGCGAACAGCATACATATTATTTCGATGAAATTCAGAACATCGAGGGTTGGGAGCGCTATGTTCGTCGTCTTTATAACGAAGGCAACAAAATCATCATAACAGGCTCAAACGCCCGTATGCTCAGTCGCGAACTCGGCACGCATCTCACGGGACGTTACATACAGGCTGAAATATACCCTTTTTCGTTTAAGGAGTATCTGCAGATGCGTGAGGTGGCGCTCACTGACAAAACTCTATATACTACGGCAGGCCGTGCGTTGATAATGAACGAGTTTTCGAACTATCTCGCGAACGGCGGTTTCCCGAAATACATTCAGGAGGGCTCAACGTCGTATCTCTCATCGCTGTACGAAAGCATCATATACCGTGACATTCTGACCCGCAACGGATTGACCAATGAGAAAGAAATGTTGGAACTAATGTTCTATCTCGCGAGCAATGCCACGAAGCGTGTGACCTATTCGTCACTTTGCAAGATTGTCGGCATACAGCATCCGGAAACAATAAAGAACTATCTTGAATATATACAGCAGACCTATCTCATATTCCAGTTGTTCAGATACGAAACATCCGTGAAGAAACAGATGGCGAGCCCTAAGAAAATCTATTTTGTTGATAACGCAATCATTAACCGTATCGGTTTCAACGCGACGGAAAACAGAGGCGTGTTCCTTGAAAATATGGTCTTCGTCGAATTGAAGCGTCGCGGTTTTGATGTCTTCTACTATTCCGACAAAAAGGAATGTGACTTCATTGTGAGACAGGGCGTAAACATAACCGACGCATATCAGGTGACGTGGAGTATGTCGGACGATAAGACACGCGAGCGCGAGATTGCCGGTCTGAGAGAGGCAATGCGGGCATATTCACTGTCAAAAGGACACATCATCACATTTGAAGGAAAAGAAACAATATCCTTTGAGGACGGCGCCGTTGTGGAGGTCATACCTGCGTGGGAGTGGCTGTATAAAGGACCAGACTTTTAGAGCGTGATGTATATTACTTCAAGAATAGCGACGGATATGAAGCAGATTTTGTTGTCTGCAAGGTAGATAAGGTTGAGGAGGTGTATCAGGTCTGCTGCGATTTAACCAAGGAGATTTGTCTGTTCTGTGATTTTTTCATACCTTTACTTCCATTAAGGCAAGAAACTAATACTATGACAGACAATAAGAAGGAAGTGGAGCGTGCAGAACTCCACCGGATCATCTGGGCTATAGCAGATGAGATGAGAGGTTCTGTGGATGGATGGGATTTCAAATCCTACATCTTGGGGACGCTCTTTTACAGATATATCTCTGAAAATATCACAACATATATCAACAAGGGTGAATGGGAGACAGGTAACAGGGACTTCAATTATGCCGACCTTAATGATGCACAGGCAGAAGGCATAAGGGAAGAGATGGTGAATGTCAAAGGGTTCTTCGTACTTCCTTCCCAGCTTTTTGAGAATGTCTGCAAGGTTTGTGATGCTGACCCCAACCTGAATATGACACTTGAAGGTGTCTTCTCCGCCATTGAAAACTCCGCAAAGGGAACTGCAAGTGAAGATGACTTCAAGGGGCTGTTTGCAGACCTTGACGTGAACAGCAATAAACTGGGTGCTACCGTCATCAAGAGGAATGAAAAACTGGTCAAACTTCTGAGGGGTATCCAGTCAATGAAACTGGGAGATTATCAGGACAATACCATCGACGCCTTCGGTGATGCATACGAATACCTGATGGGAATGTATGCTTCAAACGCCGGGAAGAGCGGTGGCGAATACTACACTCCGCAGGAAGTGAGTGAGCTTTTGACAAAACTTGCCACTGTTGGCAAAACTGAAGTCAATAAAGTTTATGACCCGGCCTGTGGCTCAGGCTCACTGCTCCTGAAGGCTGCAAAGATACTTGGCAAGGACAATGTCCGACAGGGGTTCTTCGGGCAGGAAATCAACCTTACTACATATAACCTGTGCAGGATCAATATGTTCCTTCACGACATCGATTATGATAAGTTTGACATAGCCTGTGAAGACACACTTCTTTCTCCGCAGCACTGGGATGATGAGCCTTTTGAGGTAATTGTGTCAAATCCCCCTTACTCAACCAAGTGGAAAGGGGATGATGATATAACCCTTATCAATGATCCAAGATTTGCGCCTGCAGGTGTGCTTGCACCAAAGTCCAAGGCTGACCTTGCATTCATTATGCACTCTCTTTCCTGGCTTGCAAGCAATGGCACAGCTGCCATAGTATGCTTCCCGGGTGTGATGTATAGGGGTGGCGCAGAGAAGAAGATAAGGCAATACCTGATTGACAATAACTATGTAGATTGCATTATCCAACTCCCTGACAATCTTTTCTTTGGGACCAGCATTGCCACCTGCATAATGGTCTTGAAGAAGGCTAAGAAAGACAACTGCACCCTGTTCATAGATGCAACCAAGGAGTGTGTCAAGGTCACCAACTCCAACAAACTAACAGAAGAGAACATCCGGAATATCCTTGATGTCTTCACGGGCAGAAAGGATGTGCAGTATGTCAGCAAGCTTGTGGCCAATGATGACATAGCAAAGGCTGATTATAATCTGTCAGTCTCAACCTATGTTGAGCAGGAGGATACCAGAGAGAAAGTGGATATCGTGAAACTCAATGCAGAACTTGCAGAGATTGTGGAGAGGGAGAATGTGCTCCGGGCTGAGATTGACAGGATAATTAAGGAAATTGAGATATGATGTCATTGTGCCATTTCAGAATGGAAGGTAATGACGAAGCCGCTCGTATGGGGAGCGGCTCCGATACTGGCGGGTGTTCAGACAAGGCTGTCCGCCTACCGCTTACGGTAGTGGGCCTTCACGTAAACCTTTTTGCCTTCAACCATTCTGAAATGGCCTCTGACATAAATTGGTTTGTGAGCTGCTCTGCACTCTGTGTCAGGGCGCTCGTCAAACTTAATATTGATGGAAATGTGTATCATAATCTTATGATGTTTTGATAGTTTGAGAGCTGAGAGCGGCCTTTGAGAGTACTTCCGTCAGTATATCTCTTAAGAAAAAAGCACCTGCCCGAGGGCAAATGCTTTATAAATATCAAGCTTGAAGAGCGCTTCAAACATCTTGATAAACATTTCCGACACAAAGGTAAGCAATTAAAAGGGATAAGCAATACTTGGCAAAAGAAAATATGAGCAAATTAGAAGAACTGATAGAACAATACTGTCCGGATGGGGTTGAGTGGAAAGCACTGGGGGAATTAGGCCAATTCTACTCTGGTCTTTCAGGAAAAACGAAATCAGATTTTACAGGTGGTAACGAAAAGTTTATCACATATGTAAACGTATTCAATAACCCATCTTTAAAAACGGATGTTCCTGAGAGAGTGAAAATTGCAGAAGGAGAAAAACAAAACACAATCCAATACGGAGATATTCTATTTACCGGTTCGTCTGAAACTCCAGATGAATGCGGCATGAGTTCCGTATTAACTCATGCGATAGAAGAAAAACTATATCTTAATAGTTTTTGTTTCGGTTTTCGATTCTTTGATCTCTCCGACAAATGCCCTTCGTTTATGAAGTACCTATTCAGAAGTACTAACATACGAAAAACAATCTGTAAAACAGCGAATGGTGTAACTCGATATAATATATCAAAAAAGGAGTTTGCAAAAATTGAAATACCAATTATTCCACTCCCTGTGCAGGAAGAGATTGTGAGGATACTGGATAATTTTACAGAACTGCAAGCAGAACTGCAAGCAGAACTGCAAGCAGAACTGCAAAAAAGATTACAACAATATGAGTACTACAAATGGAATATTTTTGAAGGACTTTCCTGTCCTACAAAACATATTACAGATGTGGCACTTGTAAAGGCCAGAGTGGGATGGCAGAGACTTACAACAGCAGAATACCAAGAAACAGGTGATTATTATTTGATTACAGGGACAGACTTCAAAAATGGAAAGATTGACTTTAATAGTTGTGTCTTCGTTTCAAAGGAAAGGTATGAGATGGACCCCAACATCATAGTTTGCAAGGGGGATATTCTGATTACAAAGGATGGGACTTTGGGGAAGGTTGCATTTATGGCAGAGGAGCCCAATAAACCTACAACACTGAATAGTGGGGTATTCAGGATACATACCACTGATCTACAGGTTTCATCAAGATATCTGTTCCACTATTTCACATCAAAATATTTTACTGACTTTGTAAATAGTGTAAAGACTGGTTCGACCATCCCTCATTTGACACAGCAAGGGTTGGTCTCTTTAAACATCCCCATCCCTTCCCTGGAAGAACAGAATAGAGTTGTCTCCATCCTTGACAGATTTGACTCCCTTACCAACGACCTTACAGCAGGTCTCCCAGCCGAGATTGAGAAGAGAAGACAACAATACGAGTATTACAGAGACAAACTCCTGACCTTCAAAAGAAAAGGAGCATAACAAAACACAAGAAACATAATAATGGCACAATACAATATCATAGCTGAAAGCCAGGAATACACTGTGGTCACGGAGTATGACCACGTGGCAACTCCTGCCGAAAGCTTCCAGAGCGAGGCTGATTTGGAGAAAGAGTTCATCAGGCTCCTTGGGGAGCAGGGGTATGAATATCTCCCTATCCATACAGAGACTGACCTTATCTCCAACCTCAGAACTCAGCTGGAGAAACTGAACCACTACCACTTCACGGATAGTGAGTGGGAGCACTTTTTCAATGAGTGCATAGCCAACAAGAACGATGATATTGTAGCCAAGACACAGAAGATTCAGGATGACTATATTCAGGTCCTTAAAAGAGACACGGGTGAAAGCCAAAACCTCAAACTCATCGACAAGGACAATATCCATAATAACTTTGTCCAGGTCATAAATCAGTATGTGGAAGACGGCGGGAACTATGACACCAGATATGATGTGTCCATACTTGTCAATGGTCTCCCACTTGTGCATATTGAACTCAAAAGAAGAGGTGTCCAGCTCAAGGAGGCTTTCAACCAGATAAACAGATACCAGCGGGACAGTTTCTGGGCAGGATGCGGACTGTATGAGTATGTGCAGATATTTGTCATCTCCAATGGAACAAATACCAAATACTACTCCAACACCACCCGTGCCAACCACCTCAAAGAACAGGAACCGGGAGGCCGGAACAAGTCAAAGAAGACAAGCAACTCTTTTGAGTTCTCTTCTTTCTGGGCTGATAGCAACAACAAAACTATCACTGATCTTCTGGACTTCACCAAGACATTCTTCTCAAAACACACCCTGCTGAATATCCTTACCAAATATTGTGTCTTCACCAGTGAGAAGATGCTTATGGTGATGAGGCCATACCAGATTGCAGCCACAGAAAGGATAATCCAGAGGATAAATGTCGCCAACAACTACAAGTTTTATGGCAGCATCAAGGGTGGAGGATACGTCTGGCACACAACAGGTTCAGGCAAGACATTGACATCATTCAAGACAGCCCAACTGGCGTCCAGGCTCCCTTATATAGACAAGGTTCTTTTTGTCGTGGACAGGAAAGACCTTGACTACCAGACCATGAAGGAGTATAACCGCTTTGAGGAAGGGGCTGCTGACGGAAACACTTCTACGGCAGTGCTTCAAAGACAATTGGAGAACAGGGATAAGAATGGCGGTTATCACGATTACCGAATTATTGTCACCACCATCCAGAAGCTCTCCATCTTTGTGCAGAAGAACAGGAACCATCCTGTATTTCAGCAGAGGGTGGTGATAATCTTCGATGAGTGCCACAGGAGCAACTTCGGCCAGATGCACAGCGCCATTACCAAGAACTTCAAGAAATATAATCTGTTTGGCTTCACCGGCACTCCAATCTTTGCACAGAATGCAGGGACTGGTGGAGATATGAGGCTCAAAACCACACAGCAGGCATTTGGAGACAAACTCCACACATACACCATAGTGGATGCCATCAATGATGAGAATGTCCTTCCTTTCAGGATTGACTATGTGAATACCATCAAGGAGAAGACAGGCATTGCGGACGAACAGATTTCAGCCATAGACAGGGAAAAGGCAATGGCTTCGCCGGAAAGAGTGTCGCAGGTCGTGAAATATATCCTTGAGCACTTTGACCAAAAGACAAAGCGGAGTTCGTTCTACTCTTTCCGTGTGCTGGATGATATTCACAAGGTGGCAAGCGCCAGAAAAGGTGCCAAGGTTTTTGAACACAAGACTGAACAGAAACTGGGTGGCTTCAATGCTATGTTTGCAGTGGCTTCCATTCCTATGGCCAAGGCATACTACAATGAGTTCAAAAGGCAGCAAGCTGAGCTCCCGGAAGCACAGAGATTGAAGATAGCCACCATATATAGTTATGGCGCGAATGAGGAAGAGATTGACGGGATACTCGCAGAAGAGAACCCGGAAAGCACAACTCAGCTTGACCAGCAGTCAAGGGACTTTCTTGAAGGAGCTATCCGGGACTATAACCGGATGTTCTCCACCAACTATGACACGTCAAGCGACAAGTTCCAGAACTATTATAAGGATCTGTCTCTCAGGATGAAAAACCGGCAGGTGGACCTGCTGATAGTAGTGAATATGTTCCTCACCGGCTTTGATGCGACTACGCTCAACACCCTGTTTGTGGATAAGAACCTGAAACAGCACGGCCTGATACAGGCATTTTCCAGAACAAACAGAATACTGAACTCTGTCAAGACCTTTGGTAATATCGTCTGTTTCAGGGATCTCCAGCAGGCTACAGATGATGCCATTGCTCTCTTTGGAGACAAGGATGCAAGCAGTATTGTGGTGTTGAAGGACTTCCTGTCTTATTATGACGGATACGACACGGAAAAGGGGAAACACTGTTATGGTTATAAGGAACTTGTGGAGCAGCTTCAAGATGAGTTCCCTGAAGGACAAGCTATCTTGGGTGAAGATGCGGAGCGGAGGTTTGTGGCGTTGTTTGGAAGCCTTCTCAAATCCATCAACATACTTTCCACCTTTGACCAGTTCGAGGGACAACAGATCATCACTGACAGACAGTTGCAGGACTACCAGAGCAACTATCTTGACCTTCAGGAAAAGTGGAGAAGACGCAGACCCGGGGACAAAGAGAACATCAATGATGACCTGGTGTTTGAGACCGAGCTTATAAGACAGGTGGAGATAAACATTGACTATATTCTCCTTCTTGTCCAGAAATATCACGACAGCAACTGCACAAACAAGGAGATACTTGTGAATATCTCAAAGGCCATAGGTTCAAGCATCCAGCTCAGAAGTAAGAAAGAACTTATTGAAAACTTCATTGGAAGCGTGAATGCCGATACTGATGTAGAGAAAAGTTGGAAAGACTTTGTTCAGCAGCAGAAGGATGAAGATTTGAAAGAAATCATAGACAGTGAGCATCTCAAACCGCAGGAGACAAGGACATTCATCGACAACAGCTTCCGGGACGGGCAGGTGAGGACCACGGGAACAGACATTGACAAGATACTCCCGCCGATGTCTCGCTTTGGCGGTGGCGGTAACAGACAGGAGAAAAAGAAAACCGTCATCGGGAAACTGCAGACCTTCTTTGAGAGATACTTCGGGTTGTAGGTCCTCTATTGTCTTCGAAGACTCCCATCACCGAGGCTTACCTTAGGATTGTTGTTTAATGTTTTCTAATAGAGCAATCCGAATGCCCAAAGAGGGACGACCTCCTTAAAGCCGTGCTCTATATCGTCTTTGACAATATAAGCATTCCGGACATCTTCGACTTGGGCTTTTCCTTTTTTCTTTCCCCCGACCTCAAAAGTGTAGTCTCCTACCTTGAAGTCAGAAACAGGAGAGGCGGTTATTTTATGACCGACTCTTAACCAAGCCAAGAAAATTGTTTCTCGAATATTTCCGATGTTCGGAACGTCATCTGACAAGGCATAGGCAAGGTTGGGATTGTTAAGATATATCTTGTTGACCTTTCCTAACAACTTGATACCCTTGGTATCGTCACGCAGGATGTTAATAAGTCCTGCCTTTTCAAGCCATACAACAAGATCGGACACCACATTTCTGTTCGTATCGAGATCCTGCGCTATCTTTGTGTAGTTCGGTTTGAACGGAACACTTTGGGAGATAATGTACAGCAGGGTCTTGAGCTTTTCTGCCATTGAAATCGTCAGTTCTGCAAACTTAGGAATATCCTGCTCAATCACGGTATTGATGACGTGTGTCAGTCGCAGATAATAACCGCTGCGTCTAAAGAAAGGGTAATATCCTTCTTTCAGATACTCCTTGAACAGTTCAATCGGGCGGTATCTGTCAAACGGAAAGTTTATCTCTCCGGCTAATATCTGCTCCAATGTGTGTTCAGGAACTTCAATCCCTTTACTCAATGAGAGATATTCTCTGAAGGAAAGACCGTGCATATAATAGTCCAGCAGTCTCCTGCTCAAATCGTGGCTTCCTTTCTGAAGGTCAAGCACAGAAGAACCGGTATAGCATACCTTCAGCCTCGGAAAGGAATCCGAAATGTTCTTTATCTCCTGAGACCAATTGTTGTACTTGTGTATCTCATCGATGTAAAGAGCCTTCCCTCCCTCCTTATAGAAGCTTTCCGCAAGGCCGAAAAGGGAATGGGCGGAGAGCCAGACGTCGTCAGCATAGACAAACAACGTCCTGTTGATATCTTCATGAAGTTTTATGTGCTGAAGTACAAGGGTTGTCTTTCCTACGCCCCTTGCCCCCATAATTGCTATCAAATGGTCATTCCAATCAATGGAATTATGTATGTCCCGTACATAGTCGGTAGAGGTCTCTTCCAAGAGCATCCTGTACCTGTCAATAAGTGTTCTCATGCTGTTGCTATATATTTGATTGCAAATATAGCAAAAAGTGCAACAAATCTCATTGCGTTTTTGCGAAAAATCGCAATGAGATTTGTTGCGGCACAGTAAATCAATTCAAAACGATGACCTTCCCTGAGATTGGTTGACACTTTTGAGGCGGTTTAACTGATACTCTTTACAACATCTCTGAACTAGTTGACAGTCACGATGCCGATGGCTATGTCCCACGACATCTTTTCGCCGAAGACCAGGGTGCCAATCAGAATGGCTGGGAGGGGTTTGAATACTCCCATCACTGAGGCCTTGGTGGCTCTGATGATTTTGGTGGAGGATGCAAAATTGTACGAATAAACCTTAAAACTTGCCGATATCGGCAAAAATCGCTATATTTGTATCCGATTTAACCGGATATTTGCCGATAGCGTATGGACTTTACTACCGTCACTCAGTTTGCAGAACAACATAATCTTTCCGAACGTACCGTCCGCAATTGGTGTGCTGCCGGGAAGATAGAAGGTGCCTTTCTTGCCGGAAAGACATGGAATATTCCCGTGAATGCTGTGCTTCCTAAAAGGGGTAAGGTGAAAGAGACTCCGCTTCTTAAGCGGCTCCGGGAGGAGAAGGAGGGCAAGGTCAGCGGTGGAATATACCATCGCACCCAGATCGACCTCACCTACAATTCCAACCACATCGAGGGCAGTAAGCTGACACATGAGCAGACGCGGTACATCTTCGAGACCAACACCATCGGCATCACGGACGCGAGCGTCAATGTGGACGACATCGTGGAAACCACCAATCACTTCCGCTGTATTGACCTGATTATCGACCGGGCAGAAGATAAGCTCTCTGAAGCCTTCATCAAGGAGATTCACAGAATCTTGAAGACTGGTACTTCCGACAGCCGCAAATCCTGGTTCAATGTTGGCGATTACAAGAAGCTCCCGAATGAAGTAGGAGGCAACGCAACCTGCCCTCCGGAGGAAGTGCATGCACGAATGAAGACGCTACTTGCGTCCTACAATGACAAGAAGGAAAAGAGTCTGGAGGACATCATCGATCTGCATCAAAAGTTCGAGACAATCCATCCCTTTCAAGATGGTAACGGTCGTGTGGGCCGTCTGGTGATGTTCAAGGAATGCCTCGCAAACGGCATTGTTCCATTCATCATCACCGAGGAACTGAAGCTTTTCTATTACCGGGGCCTCAAGGAGTGGGGGCATGTGAACGGCTTCCTCACAGACACTTGCCTAACAGCACAGGACTACTACAAGAAACTGCTGGATTATTTCAAGATCAAATGCGGATAATCAAAAAAGGTTTTGACGCAGGAATAATTCTCTCTACTTTTTCCTGCCTGGGCAGAGAATCATAAAACAGATGGCGAAGACGGAAAGTACGATGCCGATGGCTATGTTCCACGACATCTTTTCGCCGAAGACCAAGGTGCCAATCAGAATGGCTGTGATGGGTTCGAATACTCCCATCACCGAGGCTTTGGTGGCTCCGATGATTTTGGTGGAGGCTGCAAGAGTGGCGGTGGAGATGACTGTCGGGATGACTGCCAGCAGAATGAGATTGAGCCACAACGATCTGTGGGCGCAGATGGTGTTGAAATCGTTGAGGAGCGAAATCTTGCCGCTGTGGTTGCCTACAAACGCTATCAGACCGAAAACAATGCAGCCGGTAATGAGTGCGTAGAATGTCAGGACATCGTTCGAGAGCTCGCGAAGACACCTTTTCCGGTTAATCAGCACAATGAAAAATGCGTAGGAAAGGGCCGAGAGAAATGCCAGAATAATCCCTTCGAAGTGGACAGGCTGCGAAGAATCGTAGTTGCAGAGGAAAAGAATCGCAATGAAAGTCACCACAATCGAAACCCAAGTCTGCCAAGTGGGGAAGACCTTGAGGAAAACCATAATCAATGCGACCAGAGTCGGGTAGAGGAATATGATTGTTGTCGCGATTCCAGACGGGATATAATTGTAGGCGAGAAAAAGGAAGAGGCTGCTGCACGCGAAAAGCACTCCCAGCATCGCCAGCCATCCCAATTGCTTGCGGCTTACCGCAAAAGACTTGTGTGTTGAGAGGATGACCAACCCGAGCACCAGCACCGCCACGGCATAACGCACGAAAAGCACCGTTTCCACTGAGACGCCTGCGCCAAGCACCGGCATCGCGAACAGAGGGTTCATCCCATAAGTGACCCCTGTGATGATTCCGGCCAGATAACCCCATACCCGGCCGCTTCCGATTCCGTGGAAGGAAAGTGATATGGATTTTGCACTCATAATCCTTTTATTTTTCGGGCGGCAAAGGTATCAATAAAAGTTTGAAAAACATATTTTTTGGATAGTTGCAGCTTTTTTGGCAACTTTGCTGCAGATTCCTAATTGGAACAAAATGAAAAACGGAACTCTTGACGGGGAAAATCCTGTGGAAAGATAGAGAACTGTATTTGTAAATAACTGATAACCATAAACATAATGAAAATATTTATTTCGATTGAATACAAAACACAGTGGGGTGAGTCCCTCGTGCTGTGTCTTGACGGGAAAGAAATACCGATGACTCCGGGCGATTCCGGAATCTGGACGGCAGAGGTCTCTAAGGTTTCGGCAGCTGCTCTCGGTCACTACAATTTCAAGCTTGTCCGTAATGACGGCAGTTTCAGGCAGGAGTGGAGACACCATTCCCTTCCGCTTGCAGGCGTCTCGGCGTCCACGACAGTAGTCATCCGCGACCGTTGGCAGGACGCTCCGGAGGATGCACCTTTCTATTCTTCGGCTTTCACAAAAGGCATCTTTTCTCGCGAAAATGTAGCCACATCGGAGGCTTCGGAAGCTAAGGCGAAAACCTCCGCGAAGACAAAACTCATCACAGTGAATGTTCCGGTTGTCAGCCGCGACGAAGTTCTTTGCATCGCCGGCGATGGAGAGGGGATGGACAATTGGCATAAACTTATCCCGTTGGATGACAGCAATTTCCCTCAGTGGAAAATCGCTGTTCAGTCTGAGGACGGCTTTGAATACAAATTTGTCATCGCAGACCGTAAAACACTCGCAATCAAAGAATGGGAAGGCGGCGAAAACCGCTGCTGCCTCGCTTCAGACAATAAATTCACTGTTCTTTCCGACATCAGCCACCGTTTCGGACTCCGTCGTTGGAGAGGGGCCGGAACAGCGATTCCTGTTTTCTCTCTTCGCAGTGAAGACGATTTCGGCGTGGGAGAGTTTCTTGATTTGAAGAAAATGGTCGACTGGGCAGAAAAGACGGGGCAATGCATTCTCCAGCTCCTTCCGATTAACGACACCACGATGACCGGCACCTGGGAGGACTCATATCCCTACAAAGCCAACTCAACTTTCGCCCTCCATCCTCAGTTTGTCAATCTCAAGGCTGCGGGAGTCGTGGAAAGCAAAGAGTACAAGGCCCTTCAGAAAGAGCTCAATTCTCTTTCTCAAGTGGACTACGAGAGGGTGAACAACGAAAAGACAAAACTGCTCCGGGAAGCATTTGCAAAGACATTCGCAAAACTCTCCAGGACCGCGGCTTACAAAGCTTTTGTCGCAGCCAACAAAGAGTGGCTTGAGCCTTATGCCGTTTTCTGCTGCCTTAGGGACAGCTTCGGCACTGCCGAATTTGCAAAATGGAAGACTTATGCAAAGTATTCCGCAGCAAAAGTGGAAAAATACTGCGCCGAGCATCGCGAAGATGTGGATTTCCACTGCTTCGTCCAGTTCCATCTCGATCGCCAGCTTTCAGAAGTTCGCGAATACGCACATTCCAAGGGAGTGATTCTCAAGGGTGACCTCCCAATCGGCATTTCCCGCACGAGCGTGGATGCGTGGCAGTATCCTCAGCTTTTCAATATGGACGAGTCTGCGGGAGCACCGCCTGACGCATTCGCTGCCGACGGACAAAACTGGGGCCTCCCGACCTACAACTGGGATGAGATGGCAAAGGACGGTTTTGCCTGGTGGAAGGCAAGGCTCAGGAAGATGTCTGAATATTTCGACGCATTCAGAATCGACCACATCCTCGGATTTTTCCGTATATGGGAGATACCTCTCAAGTATAAGAGCGGCCTTCTGGGACATTTCTATCCTGCGCTCCCATACCCTGCGGAGGAACTGGCATTCTTAGGCTTCGATGTGGCTTCCGGGGCATTCGTGACTGCTCCTGAGAACGACCCGACGGATGTTCTCTTCGTTGAGGACCCGCTGATGAAGGGATATTGGCATCCACGCATCGGTGCGCAGAACACATCCACCTTCAGACATCTCGACCCTCATCGTCAGAGGGCGTTCAACCGTCTGCACGACGATTTCTTCTTCCACCGTCACAACGAGTTCTGGAGAGAGTCGGCAATGAGAAAACTTCCGTCCCTGCTTCACGCCACCGGTATGCTCGCATGTGGGGAGGACCTCGGAATGATTCCGGACTGCGTGGCATCGGTTATGGACGAACTGAAGATTCTTTCGCTTGAAATCCAAAGAATGCCGAAGAGTACGAGTGTAGAGTTCGCAGACCCGAAATACTACCCATACTTCTGCGTCTGCACAACTTCAACTCACGATATGAACCCGATTCGGGCTTGGTGGGAAGAAGACCGGGAGGTTTCGTCGCGTTTCTATCACCAGCATTTCGGAGGCCAGGCTCCATATTTCTGTGAGCCGTGGCTTTGTGAGCAGATTGTTCGTGAGCACCTCGATTCTCCTGCAATGCTGACTATTCTCCCTCTCCAGGACTGGCTCTCCATCGACGGTTCCCTCCGCTTTCAGGACCCGAACGCCGAGCGCATCAATGTCCCTGCCAACAGCCGCCACTACTGGCGCTACCGTATGCACCTCAGCCTCGAATCCCTCCAAGCCCACGCGGACTTCAACGGTGAGATTTCTGCTCTGATAAGCTCCTCCGGGAGATAACTCTTAAAAATTTTTCGTGTCTACTTTTCGGCGTCGGTACATGCTCCACTTGTGAAAAATCTCAAAAAGGTGTATATTTGCATAGTAAAAAATCTCAAAAAGGTGTATTATGCAGATGCTGAATATCTCCAAAAGGTGTAAGGTGTTACTATGAAACGAAAAATATACCAACAGCTCCTTGACTGGAAGGAGAAAAGAAACGGTGAAGTGGCATTGCTCATCGAGGGTGCACGACGCATAGGTAAAAGCTATATCGTAGAGGAGTTCGGCAGGAACGAATACGAGTCATATATCCTTATCGACTTCAATAAGGCTCCCCAGATGGTCAGAGACTGGTTCGACATCTATCTGGAAGATCTTGATATGCTGTTTCTCTATCTGAGTCAGCACTATAAGGTGAAGCTACACGAACGCAAGTCGCTTATAATTCTTGATGAGGTACAGTTGTGTCCCAGGGCGAGAGCTGCTATCAAGTTTTTGGTGAAGGATGGTCGATATGATTACATTGAGACCGGATCGCTGGTAAGCATCAAGAAAAACATGCAGGGCATCGTACTCCCATCAGAAGAGCGCCCTATACAGATGTATCCAATGGATTTTGAAGAGTTTCTTTGGGCTACCGGCAACGATATGCTGATGGACTTGATACGGAAAATGTATGCAGAAAAGAAGCCTATGGGACAAGTTTTCCATCGTCAGGCGATGGATGCATTTCGCCTCTATATGATAGTGGGAGGAATGCCACAAGCCGTCAAGAAATATGTTGAAACGAAAGACTTCGATGCCGTAGATGCCGCCAAGCGCGATGTGCTGACCATCTACCGTAACGACATCTTCAATTACGCGAGCGAGATTGCCGACAAGGTGGTGTCTATATTTGATCAAATCCCTCCTCAGCTCTCTAAGCACGAGAAGAAGTTCCGACTGTCAGCTCTGAAACCGGGTGCTAAATATCGTGATTGGGACGATGCTTTCTTCTGGCTGAAGGACGCAAGAGTCGTCAACATCTGCTACAACTCGACTGAGCCGAACATAGGGCTGAAGATGAACGAAGACCGTACTACTCTGAAGTGCTATATGAACGATACGGGCTTGTTAATCAGTCACGCTTTTGATGAAAAAGGTATTGTTTCGTCGGAGATTTATCAAAAACTGCTCTTTGGAAAACTGGAGGTGAACGAAGGGATGCTCATTGAGAATACTGTGGCACAGATGCTGACAGCCGGCGGCAACAAGCTCTTTTTCTATAGTAAGTCATCAGTAGAATCCGAAAATCGTATGGAGATCGACTTTTTGCTCCCAAAGGACAAAGTGACCACTCGTCATAATATCCGCCCGATAGAAGTAAAAAGCGGCAAGAACTATACTTTGTCCTCCATAACAAAGTGTATGAAGAAGTATGGAGAATACTTGATCTCTCCTACAGTTCTGCATACAGCCGACTATAAGGTAGAGAATGGCATCACCTATCTTCCGCTTTATATGACGCCTTTATTGTAACTATAAGTAACGTAGTACAGAGAACATCCTGCTTCTATATTACTGCGCAATCCAGACCATAAAATCGTCGACTCTGGAGCGTGAGACAGTCATTTCGAAGTCGGCGGCCGGTTCCGAGACAATAAGGAGTCGGCCGCCGGCTTGTTTCACAATGCTTTGGATGGCCTTGATGGAGACGATGCAGCTGCGGGAAATGCGGAAGAATGTCTTCGGCTGGAGTTCGCCGGCAATGATGTCGAGCGACGAGTCCACGATGTACTTCTTCCCGTCGAATGTGCAGAGGAAATTGCTCTTCTCTTCGGAATAGAAATAGGCTATATCCTCGATTTTCACGGGGACGATGCGGTCGTTCATCCGCACAATGAACCTTTCCTTCTGTTTCCCGGATTCCAACGCCTGTAGGACTTGGCTGAAATCCTGCGACCCCCGGCTGTCGCGAATCACCCGGTTTACGGCGCGGTCGAGGTCCTCGGGGCTAATTGGCTTCAGGAGATAGTCGACAGAGCCGGCTTCGAAAGCCTTGATGGCGTAACTGTCGTAGGCTGTGGTCATAATCACCTTTGCCCGGATGTCCACCTGACGGAAAATCTCGAAACAATCCCCGTCTTCCAGCTCCACATCCATAAATATTACGTCCACTCCGCTCTCCTGCGTCCACCCGCCGTGCATCCCGGCTCCGTTTTCCGAAGAATGTTCCCTCAGCCAATCCACCGTGCCTGCGACCGAACGGGTGCATCCGACCACCTGCATTTGCGGATAACGGCTCTCCAGGGTTCTGGAAAGGGAGCGTTGCGCCATAATCTCGTCTTCAACTATAAGTACTCTCATATCTTAATATAGTCTTTTATTGTTCAATCAGCGGCAACCACACGACATATCTTCCATCTCCGTCTTCAATGCGGACATCTCCTCCTCCGAGGTCGGTGTACTGCTGCTTTATATATTTGAGTCCCACACCCGTGGATGGGGATTTTGATTTCTTCGGAATCAGTTCGTTGCTCACTTCCAGCCCGCCATCCTCCGAGCGGAGCGAAATCCGGAGCGGACGGGTGGACGATACGGCATTGTGTTTCAACGCATTCTCAACCAGCATCTGCACCGCGCAAGGAGGCACCATCTTCTGCAAATCCGCCTCGGCGATTTCCTCCACCACTTCAAATCCATCCGGAAACCTCGTCCTCATCAGCAGAACAAACGAGCGCACGAAATCCATCTCCCTGCCAAGTGTCACCAGCCGGCTGTCCTCCGTAGAGAGCATATAACGGTAGAGCCCCGCCAACTTGTGGATAAACTCGCTTGCCTGCTCCGTCCGGGAATCCAGCACCAGAGAATCCAGCACATTCAGCGAATTGAAAAGAAAATGCGGGTTCACCTGCTGCTTGAGCTTCTCGTAGCGGAACTGGGCATAGTGGCGTTTCTCCTTCTCGATAATCACCTGCTGCTGAACCTCAAGCGAATGATTTGCGAGATAGATGATGCAGTAGACCGAAATCTCCACAATCAGACAGAGCATGCACAAATGTATAAACTCCGCCGAAACCTCCGGTCTTATGAGCCCGTCCGGTGAGAGACAGACGATGTAGGCACTCAGTTGCGAGGTTATGAGCAGATAGAGAGTGAATATGAACCAATAGACCTTCGTTCCCAGACTGTCGCGAATCTGCCGTCTGAAACGGACGAATATGATGTTGATGCAGACAAGGGATATGATAACCGCCGTGTTGCTCAAAATCATCGAAAGGATTTCTATTGTGCTCCACGGATTGTGACCGGTCGACGAAAACACGAAAACCAGAATGCGGAGGAAGAAAATCAGTACGAAGGATGTAATCAGAATCCTCGTCTGGGACTTGCTGACGGCCTGTGTGTCCGTTTTTCCTCCGGAACCGGAGAGTATCCTCGTAATCCAAAATGTGCCCCATCCGAGAATAATCGTCGTGACAAAAGTGACTATCGAACTCACCATCGTCGGCTTGTGCAGAGCCTTGGAAAGCAGCGCCGCCCCCTCCGTTCCGAGGAGAAAACCCGCCATATTCACCACAATCACGCAAGCTGCAGTCACTTCGATATTGAGCCCGTGCCTGAGACAGAGAATCACCGTCATCGCCATCGTGAGCAGTGTCAGCATAAGCTCGTCGCTGATGTTGAATACGCCGAGCATCATCGCCGTAAGTGCGTGTGCAACGGCGAAGCCAGTTATTATAAGGCTATCGGTTCTAATGTTTTTCTTCATATATGCGGTCATCGGTCTAAAGTTAGGAAAAAACTTGTGAATATCCTTTCATTCGTCGGGGAAATATCGCCATTCGTCAGGATTTATCGTCCGTTCGTCGGAGAATGGGATATATTGTATTATATATTTCATATATTCGCAGAACTAATGACAGATAAAAACTAAAAATTGTACAGTCGCTTACAGATTGTAAGAAATATAACCACATCGGGATGAAAACACCAAAACCAAAACTTTCTTTTTGGCAAATCTGGAACCTCAGTTTCGGCTTTATGGGCGTTCAGATCGGATACTCGCTTCAGAATTCCAACACATCCACAATACTCCAGTCTTTCGGCGCGGACCTCGGCTCGCTAAGCTATTTCTGGCTTGCAGCTCCTGTCGCCGGACTCATCGTGCAGCCAATCGTCGGAATGTTTTCTGACAAGACTTGGACAAGACTCGGAAGACGCATTCCGTTCATCCTCGTCGGAGCAATCATTTCGACTCTCGCACTGGTGCTGATGCCTAACTGTCCGAAACTCCTGGCTTTCGCACCGCTTGTGATGGGAGCCTTGATTTTCCTCTTTATGGACCTTTCGTTCAATGTCACGATGCAGCCGTTCAGAGCCCTTGTGACCGATATGCTGGACGACAGCCAGAAAACCGAAGGCTTTGTGGTGCAGACACTTCTGATTAATTTGGGCGCAGTTGTCGGAGCGCTTCTTCCTCTTATAATGACTTGGTGCGGGGTGAGCGATGTCGCACAGGAGGGACACGTTGCCGACCACATTGCCTATTCCTATTACATCGGCGGAGCAATCCTTCTCCTTTCTGTCCTTGTCACCTCATTCAAGGTGAAGGAGTATCCGCCGAAAGAATTCGCGCTCTACAACGGCACCGCTGAGGAAGCAAAATCTTCCGAAAAAGAGCAGCAAAAGACAAGTTTCATCCAGCTTCTGAAGGGTACTCCGAGGGTTATGATTCAACTCGGAGTGACTCAGTTTTTCTCCTGGGCGGCTCTCTTCCTGATGTGGAACTACCTCAAACCGGCCATCACCGGAGTAGTCACGGACAATGCCGGAGTAGTGCTTGCTGAAGGCGCAACTGCAACCTGGGTTGGCGTTCTCAACGCAGTCTATCCGATCCCTGCCTGCATCATTGCACTTTTTATGACCCAGATTGCCAACCGCTACGGCAATAAGACCGTCTATGCAGTGACTCTCGCCTGCGGAGCTCTCGGATTCCTCGGACTCTCATTGCTTCACAACCAATACCTTCTGATGATTCCGATGATTGGAATCGGCATCGCCTGGGCAGGAATCCTCGCAATGCCCTATTCAATCCTCTCCCGTGCCATCGATGCCAACTGTGCCGGGGCATATATGGGTATTTTCAACTTTACGATTGTCATCCCGCAGATCTGTATGGGTCTGATTGGCGGAGTGATTGTCAAGTACATCTTCGGCGGCAACGCCGTCGCTATGCTTGCCCTCGCCGGAGCGATGATGCTCTGCGCCGCTGCCAGCGTGGCATTTATCAAGGATAAACCTAATCATAATATTTAATATCAATATGAAACGTATAATCACACTATTTGTACTTCTCGCGTCGGCATTCTCGCTTTTCGCACAGGAAAAGTTTGAAGTGAAGGGTGTCGTTGTGGATGCATTAGGACCGGTTATTGGCGCTACAGTGATTGAAAGCGGCACGACCAATGGTGTGTCTACAGGCATTGACGGAGAGTACACAATCAAGGTGGCTTCAGCCGGGACTCAGGTGGAGATTAGCTGTATGGGCTATTCATCGCAGATTTTCAGAGCCGATGAAGTTCCGGCCACTGTCACGCTCAAAGAGGATTCGGTTTTCCTTGAGGAGGCCGTCGCGATCGGTTACGGTTCCCAGAAGAAGAAGGAAGTCACCGGTTCTGTTGCCTCACTTAAGGCAGAGGATTTCAATGCCGGTGTCAAGGCAAGCCCTGTCGGCCTTCTTCAGGGTAAGGTTGCCGGCCTTAACATCAGCCGCACTACAAGCGACCCTACCAGCACGGGGTATAACATCCAGATACGCGGTTTCTCGACTCTTGGAAAAGGAACAGGCTCGACACCTCTCTATGTTGTGGACGGTATTCCGACAGACAATATCGACAATATCCCTCCTGAGGATATCGCTTCGATGGATGTCCTCAAGGACGGTTCTGCTGCTGCGATTTATGGAACAAGAGGTACCAACGGCGTCATTCTCATCACAACCAAGCGCGGCTCAGCTGAGAGTACGGGCGTCGTAAAGACTAATGTAGAGTATAACGGCTATCTTTCCGTCTCCGCTCCGCGTCTCGAAACAGGATTCGCCACTCCGGAGGAATATCGTCAGCTTGAGCAGCTCTCCGGAGGAATGGTAAAGCCGGTTCTCTATGATGATGATACGCATACGGATTGGATGAAGCTTGCAACCAAGCCGGCAGCAGTGACCACAAACCACAATGTGGCTATTTCCGGAGGCTCTTCCGATTTCAGTTACCGCGCTTCCGTTAACTATAAATATGCGGAGGGTATTGCCAAAAACACTGACCGCGATGAAATCAGCGCGCGAATCGCAGCGGACCAGAAGGCTCTTCAGGGTTGGCTGAAACTGTCGTATGACTTTTCTTATATGCATTATAAGAACAATTATGACTGCGGAGATTTCAAGCAGGCCGCTACTCTGAACCCGACATATCCGCTTATGGACCCTTCTTCGGTTTCAGGTTATTTCTATCCGACCGGTTCTGGCCAGTCGAACCCTATTATGGCAACAGACCTCAAGGAGTCAAACAAGACAGCCGACGAGTTCAGAGGTTCCGTAAAGGCCACTATTGACATCAAGTCGGTGCCGGGGCTTAAGATAAACGGTTTTGCGGCTATTGAGGGCAATAACTATTCGTCTTATGCCTACACCTCCCAGAAATACGATGCGGACAAGGAGCAGGCAGGAAAGGCTTCCCAGAACCGCGACAGCAATTTCAAGCAGTTGTATGAGGCTACGGTTGACTACACCGGCAGCTGGGCAGGACATTCGCTTACCGCAGTGGCCGGCTGGTCTTACCAGAAGTTCATGTATGACGGAAACTGGATGGAAAACAGCGGCTTCCCGACTGACAGCTATAAATATTTCAGCATGGGTGACGGACTTACCGACAAATCAAAGCTGAATGTTTCATCATATCGTAACTCCAATGTACTTGCGGCAGGTTTTGCCCGTGTAAACTACAATTATAAAGAGAAATACCTCCTTTCTGTTTCAATGCGTGCCGAGGGTTCAAGCCGTTTCGGTGACAATCACAAAAGGGGACTCTTCCCGGCCGTGAGTGCAGGATGGCGTATATCAGGCGAGCCGTTCATGGACGGCCAGGACTGGTGCGACGACCTTAAGATACGTGCAGGTTTCGGTGTCACCGGTAATAACCTCGGCTCTGACCTCCAGTCAAAGCAGCTTCTCACCAATGGCGGCGCATTCTGGTATAACGGTCAGTGGGTGACTACTTACGGAATCAATCAGAATGCCAACCCGGACCTCCGTTGGGAGAAGAAATACGAGTATAACATCGGTATTGATTTCTCTTTCTTGAAGAACCGTCTCTATGGTAACATTGATTTCTACTATCGTGACACCAAGGACCTTCTCTGGGAATATGATGTGCCTACTCCTCCGTTCCCATACAATAAGCTGCTTGCCAATTGTGGAGAGATAAGTTCAAAGGGTATTGAAATAGCAATCTCCGGTGTTCCTGTCCAGATGAATGGATGGAGCTGGACTACAACCCTCACTATGGCTTTCAACAACAACCGTCTTAACAAACTTACGGGAGACGTGACCTTGAATGGAGAGACTTATGACCTCTCTTATTCGGAAATGCTTTGCGGCGGTGTCGGAGAGAACGGACTTATGGGTGTGAATACTCAGAAGATTGTCGAGGGAGAGTCTGTCGGCACCTTCTACGGCTATCATGTCATAGGTCTCAACGGCAAGGGAGGCCTTGTTTACGAGAAGGACGAAAACGGCAGGAACAAGCTTCAGAAAATCGGCTCTGCCCAGCCTGTCATGACCTATGGCTGGAACAATACGGTCCGCTGGAAAAATCTTGACCTCACGCTTTTCTTCCGCGGAAATGTCGGAAACAAGATTCTTAATGTGAAACGTTGGGCATACGGTCCTCAGAAATCCCAGGGTCTCAACTGCTTCATGTACGATGTGAAGAAACTTGCCAAGGGAGCAGGTGCATACCGTCAGGGAGTCTTCTCGGACTACTATCTTGAAGACGGTTCCTTCCTCAAGCTTGACAACATAACCCTCGGTTACACCCACCATTTCAAGAACAACGCCTACATCAGTTCGCTGCGTGTCTTCGCTACGGCTGAAAATGTGTTCACTGTCACAAAATACTCAGGAACAGACCCTGATGTCAATACTTCCGATGTCTGGAGTCCGGGTATTGACCCTGCAGGATTCTATCCTTCAGTATGCAATGTGATGGTCGGTCTTAATCTTACATTCTAATCAGGATATATCAGAATTATGAAAAAGATATTGAATTGTTTACTTTTGGCCTCAGCTTTTCTTGCAACTTCATGCGAAGGGATGCTTGATGAGGAAGTTTTCGGAAAACCGACTTCAGAGGAAATGCTTTCCAATGCCGAAAATGTCGCAAAGGTCGTCGGGCAGGCCTATGCGGAGGTCGCATGGCTTCATGACCATTGGGGATACTGGGGCATTACCACGCTTTCAGCAGACGAATGTGTGAATCCGGTAAGAAATCCCGGCAACGACTGGTCGGATGACGGTTACTGGAAGGGTTTCAACGACCATTCGTGGACAGCGAACGACCTTTCGTTCGAGTTTGTATGGCAGTATTCCAATGCCGGTGCCGTGCTCTGCAACAAGATTCTCAGCCAGCTTGAGTCGATAAAGGAGAGTCTTCAGCAGGCAGGTCTCTACGACCGTTTTAGTGCTGAACTCAAGGTGCTCCGCTGCTACTACTATTACACTCTTTTCGATTCGTTCGGACGCATCCCTTATCTTGACAGCTATTCTTCTGCCGCTGTACCTCAGAGTGAACCTTGGGAGGTGTGGAACAAGCTTGTAACTCTTCTTGAAGAAGAGGCACCGAAGCTTCCTGCCATCACGGATGCCAACCGTGCGGAGAACTACGGCCGTTGTTCGCAGGGCATGGCCTACACTCTCTTGGCCCGTCTTTACCTCAACGCCGTTTCTTATGGTGTCACAGCCCAGAACTGCGGGATTGAGGGCATAAATCAGGAAGAGGATTTCTACAAACGCTGTCAGGAGTTCTGCCAGAAGGTGATAGATTCGGGGTCCTATAAGATTGAGGATGATTTCTTTGCCAATTTCAAGATTCAGAATGAAGGCAGCCGTGAGAACATTTTTGTGATTGTCGAAAACGGTAATGCGGCATTCAACTATCGTGATGTCGCCGGCAAGATGAGTAACAAGCTCCGCATAACCATGCTTACCCTGAATTATTGCCACCAGACCTGCTGGAACACTATCGACAAGCCTTGGAACGGCTTCTGTGCTCCTGAAGATTTTCTCGGAAATTATAAGGAAGGTGACAGGCGCGGACCATGTCCTGCAGATGCCGGAACACATGGCTGTGACGGTTGGGGCTGGTTCCTCGGCCCGGTTTTCGAAAGCGACGATTCAGATGTGATTCTTGAGATGACTGACAAGCAGAAAGGACTTAAGGCCATTATCGTCCCTCAGGTTACTTCTTTGACGGACGCTACCCACAACGACGGAGCCAGATTCCTCAAATATGAGGTCGACAAAGTCGGAGCTAACAAGTATTGTGAGAATGACTTTGTACTCCTGCGCTATGCGGATGTGCTTTATATGCAGTATGAGGCCGCTTTACGTGCCGGCAATATGCAGAAATGCAACGAATTGCTTGCAGATCCTGAGTTCATGAAAATACGCACACGTGTCGGATGTGCTCCATATTCGGCTCTCGACCTTGATGAACTTCTCGTCGAGCGCGGACGTGAATTTGCATGGGAACTTGTCCGTCGTCGTGACCTGATACGCTACGACCGCTTCGCAAAGGGAAAATGGGATTTCAAGGAGGCGGACATTGACAATCATCGCGACTGGTTCCCGATTCCTCGAAAGATGATAGAGACATCCGGCGGGCTTTGGACGCAGAATCAGGGATATGAGACGGACAAATAAATGTTTTATCAGATAAAAACTTATTAATCATTTAATATTTTAAGTTATGAAAATCAATAAATTTTTCATGGGCGCAATGTGCGCTGTGACTCTTGCAATGGTCGGTTGTGAGAAGACTCCGGATATCATCAATCCGGGTGATAACAATGGTGGAAACGGTGAAGACATCGAATGCCCTATTGTCAACGCTCCTGAAGCAGGAAAGACCACTATGGTCGTTTATGTTCCTGAAAATACACATTCAAACGGAATCTATGCTGTCGGTACTGTGAATTCATGGTCAGAGAAAGATACAGAGACTTGCAAATTCACTCCGGTTGAGGGTGACGATACAGGCCGTTGGTATCAGCTTACAGTTGACTATGCTGCCGATATGGCAATAAAGGTATGCGCAATTCCGTCTAAGCCTGAACTTGCAGGATGGTCATTCCAGTGGGGAAAAAATATCGATGAAAATGACCCTGACCCTGCAATTACAGAGGACAATGTGGTTACGCTTCAGGGAACCGTTACCATTGAGCTTGAGAATCAGGGACAGCCTAAGGCAACCGGTTTTGAAGACGGTGGCGTTGTGTTCATGCAGATTAAGGCTTGGGCAGCTGATCCTAACATCAAGGAAGAGCCGGCAACTGCAATTTCCTTCAAGCACCCTTGGGGTGGTGGCGAATGGGTCTATAAGGACGCCGTAGCAAAGGGTAACAATGTGTTTGAACTTGAGGATATGTTCGGAAACAACGGTTTTAATGTCAAGGATGAGAATGGCGCCGAGTCATGGTTTGAGACTAAAGACTGCCAGATCTACGAAGGTGCAGCAACTGGTGACAAGGTTATCGTGCGTTTCACATCCCGTGCAGGTGCTGCAGAGGGTGACCTTGAGGTAATTCTGGTCGAGAAAGGTGAAGTTCTTCCTGGTCCGGACCCTGTGATTGTGACTGTACGTGCAAAGTGGCCTGCAGCATGGACTGAAACACCGACGGCTTGGGTATGGCCTACAGGTGGTGACGGCTCTGAAGTCGAGCTTGTGGCGGACGGTGAGTTCTACAAGTACACTACTCCTGAAGCTGTTCCGGGACTCAACATCATCTTCAAGAACGGAAAAGGTTGGAATGGAGACAGCAATCAGAGTGTTAATATCGAGAATGTTATTGTTGATACAGATTACGAGCTAACAACCTCTAAAAGCGGAAAGGCAACAGTTACTGTAATCAACAAATAGTTTCTTCCTGATAGAAGAATAAAAATCAATCGGCCAGCGGCTCCTGATCGGGCCGCTGGCTGCAATATGAACTCCGTGCGGACTGTTCCGGACGGCTGTTAAAACAGAATCGTTATGAAGAAATACATCCTATTTTCAGCAGCCGCCTTGCTGGCCCTGCTCTTTTCCTGCACTCCGCAGGACAATCCGTCGGAACCTGTCAATCCCCCGGCAGTCTTCGACATCAACAATCTTCAGCCTGGATTGAGCAGCGACCCTCTCAGTCTCTCTGCTGACGAGCCGTGCACGCTCTATTTCAAGGCCGGCGGGAAATTTCCTTTCTCTGGCTACGATGGCGAGCTTTATGCCCACATTGGAGTGGTGAACTTCGAATGGGAGCACGTGCAGGCCGACTGGGATGTGAATCTTGAAAAATGCCTCTGGCAGAAGACCGAAGTCGCTGATGTGTGGAAACTTCCGATTGAGCCGACCATCCGTCAATGGTTCGGGGTGGATGATGACGAGCCGCTCACAAGAATTGGAGTTGTTGTTCGCAATGCCGATGGAACAGAACAGACCAAGCCGGACTTTTTCCTCAGTGTGAAGGACGAAGGCCGTGAGTTCAAGCCTGCGGATGTGGAGATGGCAGCGATGCCTTCCGGAGCGCAGTACGGAATCAACATCACCGGTCAGGAAGTCACACTTGTGCTTTATGAAAAGGATAAGGACGGGAAACACTATCCGCATTGTTTCCTTGTCGGAGACTTCAATGACTGGAAAGTTTCCAACCGTTTCCAGATGAAACGTGACGAAAATGCGGGTTGCTGGTGGTACAAACTCTCGGGAATGGATGCGGACAAAGAATACCGTTTCCAATATCATCTCATTGATTCAGAGGGTGATGCGCTACGCATTTCCGACCCGTATTCCGAGATTGTCTATAGCGGAGAGGACAAATGGATATCCTCTTCGACCTACCCTGATATGCCGGCCTATCCTTCCGGAACTTCGGGACTTGTGTCCGCATTTCAAATCAATCGTCCCGAATATAATTGGAAGATAAAGGATTACAATGTTGCGGACAAAAACGACATTGTGATTTATGAGCTTCATTTGAGGGATTTCAGTGCCACTCACGATCTTTCGGGTGCGGAGGAAAAGCTCGATTATCTCAAGAATCTCGGCATTAACGCAATAGAACTTATGCCTGTCCAGGAGTTTGACGGAAACAACAGTTGGGGATATGACCCTTGCTCTTATTTCGCCCTTGACAAGACTTATGGCACTCGTGAGCATTATAAGGCATTTATCGACGAATGTCACAGCAGGGGAATTGCCGTGATACTTGACGTTGTCTATAACCACGCCACCGGCTCTCATCCTATGGCGAAGCTCTATTGGAATTCGGAGAAAAACCAGACCGCAGCCAACAATCCTTGGTTCAACGAAGTGGCTCCGCATCCTTATTCCGTTTTCCACGACTGGAACCACGAAAATCCGATGGTGCGGGAACACATCAAGAGGAGCCTGCGCTATCTTTTGGAAGAGTACAAATTTGACGGATTCCGTTTCGACCTCACGAAAGGATTCACCCAGCGCAAATGCACAGACGCGACTGTCGGCAACTACGATCAGGGAAGAATCGATGTTCTTAATGAATATGCCAAGGCGATTTTCGATCTTAAGCCGGGTGCGGTGGTGATTTTGGAGCATTTCTGTGAAACTCGTGAGGAGAAGGCTCTTGCTGCGGCAGGTATGCAGATGTGGCGCAATGTGAACAATGCCTACTGTCAGACAGCGATGGGATGGCTCAAAGACGGTGACGACTTGAATCAGATTTGGACCGGAAGCACTATGCCTTTCGGCTCCTGGGTGGGCTTTATGGAGAGTCACGATGAAGAGAGGACTGCCTACAAATCTCTTAAATGGGGAAATGGAATCACAGGAAACCTTGCGGCAAGAATGCAACGATTGGGACTCAATGCCGCATTCTCGCTGCTTGTTCCGGGACCTAAGATGATTTGGCAGTTCGGCGAACTGGGCTACGATGTCTCAATTGAAGAAAACGGACGCACGGGAGAGAAGCCGCTCCATTGGGACTATTATGATCTTCCTGAGCGCAGGGCTCTCTACGACACATACGTGAAACTTCTCAAATTCCGTCGGGACAATGCGCGTCTGTTCGATATGGACGCAAGCTTTGAGATGTATGCAGGCAGTGGAGTTCCCGCCCGTACAATCTTCGGTTCAAACGAGGGCAAATCATTCACGGTCATCGGCAATTTCCAGACAGTAGATTCTGACTTTTCCTATAACCTCAAGTCCGGCGGAACCTGGTATGACCTTTTCAGCGGGGAAAGCTATGATGCCGGTTATGACGGCAATGTTCACATCCCTCTGAAGGCAGGAGAGTTCGTTGTGCTGACAAATTTCAAATAGTTCTGTTCCCGGCAAATGTTGTCTGATTTATGGAAAGAATAAAACTTGCGGCACTGACCGCTCTGGCAGTTCTTATCTGCGCCTGTTCGCCGGATTTGGGCCCCGACAATCCTCAGACTCCTTCCGGAGGGGATGGGGGCTCGACGAACCAGGGCAGCGGGAGCAGTTCTGACGGTGGTTTCAAGGCGGAGGAAGGTCTTGGGTGGCTTTTCTCCGGGGCTGACATTCCGGAGTTTCATCTTGAAGTTTCGCTCGCGGAGTGGAACCGGCTGCTTGGGGAATTTGACAAGAATAAGAATACTTCCGAATATATCCACGCGGATGTACTTTGCAACAAGGGAGAGGAAAAAATCAGAATCGGAGACGTCGGCCTTCGTCTCAAGGGCAACACGTCCCGTCGCAGGCCCGAGGGGGATGAGGGAATGATGCACACGGCGGGGCAGTCCAACTGGCACCACTGCCACTACCAGCTTAACTTTACCAAATACAATAAAGACGTGGCGCACGAGCTGCACGGGGTCAAGAAACTCTATCTCAAATGGTTCAAGGACGACCCGATGTATGTGCGGGAAGTTTTCTGCTTTGACCTTTTCCACCGCGTCGGGGTGTGGACTGCTCCTCATTCTGCCTACTGCCGGCTTTGGATTAAGGTGGCGGGTGATCCGTCCGAGACCTATCTCGGTGTCTATAATATGATTGAACTTATTGACGGACGCTACGCCAATGCTCGGGCCAAACAGTTTGCGTTCAAGGACGGATTTCTTTGGAAATGTTCTTCGGGAGCGTCCCTTTCCGACGCTTCTGACCATCTTATCGGCAACGATGGCTCGGACAAGATCTACGAACTCAAAACTCAGACTGCGGAATATGCCGCTGCCAAGGCCCAGTTGCAGGATTTCATAAAGAAAGTAGCCGGCAGGGGAGACGAGAGTTTCAAAAACTGGATTGTTGAGGTCTGTGATGTGGAACTTTTGCTGAAAACCTACGCCGTCAATGTTGCAGTGGGGATGTGGGATGACTATTGGAAGAATAAGAACAACTACTACATCTACTTCAATTCGAAGGACCTCTACGCCTACAAGTTCTTCTTCATCCCCTACGACTACGACAATACTCTCGGCACATCCCATCTGGATATGGATGCCGGCCGCCAGGACCCTCTAAATTGGGGAGATAATTCCAACCCATTGATTTACAAACTTCTCAAACACGAGGAGTTCCGGAAAATCTACAAAGACGCACTCCTTTCTCTCGTAGACCCTGTGGCAGGAGAATTCTACTACACCCGGTCGATGGCGAGAATCCGCGAATGGCATTCCAAAATCGGGGATTATGTTTCCAATGACACAGGGGAGGATATGTCAATCGAGGACCGTCCTGCCTCTTGGAGCAACCACGGGGAATATCGTCTTTTGGAAGATAGCAACAATTTCTTTAAAATACGCGCAGAGGCGATAGAGCGCCATTGCAGATAGATCCGGACACCACGAATTAATAATATGAACTTGATGAAAAAGACATTTTTTGCGGCTCTCGCACTTCTATTGCTGATTTCCTGCTCGGAAAAGACTCCTCACGCGGGATGGACTTATGACACGGTGGTTTATGAAATGAACCTGCGGCAGTACACCCCGGAAGGGACTTTTGCTGCGGCCAGAGAGCAACTTCCTCGTCTGAAAGAACTCGGAGTGGACGTCATCTGGCTTATGCCGATTTACCCGATTGGAGAGAAAGAGCGCAAGGGAACTCTCGGCTCCTACTATGCGGCTAAGGACTATTGCGCGGTGAATCCGGAGTTTGGCACGATGGAGGATTTCGAAGCTTTTGTCGCCGGGGCAAAGGCTCAGGGCTTCCGTGTAATTCTTGACTGGGTGGCAAACCACACATCTCCTGATGCTGTCTGGATTGACTCCAAGCCTGCCGACTGGTATGAGAGGGATTCGCTGGGAAATACCATTGTGGAATATGACTGGACTGACATCGCCGCCCTGAACTATGGCAATAAGGATGTTTGGGACGCGCAGGAGAATGCTATGCGCTTTTGGATGGAAAAGGGCATCGACGGCTTCCGCTGCGATATGGCTTGCGAGGTGCCTTTCGAGTTTTGGACCAGGACAATAGCTTCTCTGCGAGAGGATTGGCCGGGGATGTATATGCTCGCAGAGGGCGAGGACCCGCAGTTGCACGCATCAGGTTTCGACGCATCCTACGCTTGGGAACTCCACCACCTGTTGAACGACATCGCTCAGGGACGAAAGAATATCCCCGAACTTCTCGACTACATCAGCCGCGACTCGGAGCGTTTTCCTCAAGATGCTTTCCGTCTTATGTTCACTTCCAACCACGACGAAAATTCCTGGGCGGGGACAGAGTTTGAGAGAATGGGCGATGCGGCGCAGCTGATGGCGGTGCTCACATTCACGCTTCCTTCCGGACAGCCGCTGATTTACACCGGACAGGAGATGGGTTGGAACCACCGTTTCCTCTTCTTTGAAAAAGACCCGATTCCTGCTTGGGAGGAAAATGATTTCACCAAGTTCTACCAAAGCCTCATCCGTTTCCGTCACGACCATCCTTCGCTCCGTCCGGGCGAAAAAGGCGGCCGTTTCGAAGTGGTTTCCACCGAAGACAGCACACTCGTTTTCCGAAGGGTGCTTCCGAATGATGTTGTCACCGTATCCGCACAGCTCTGCCCGCCGTGGAACTGGAATCTGGATGCGAAATAAGTTTTAAAATTTTATTCAGTAATTTTGAGATGAAAAAGATATTTGGAATTATTATGACGGCAGTTATGCTTGGCTCTTGCAACTCTAATTCGGTTTTTGTTCCAGAAGAGGTAACTGATGCCGATTTGACGCAGATTTGCAGAGTCGAACCTCTTTCCTGGTGGGTGGGAATGAACACCCCGTTGCAACTTTTGATTCAAGGTGAGGGAATTTCGGAATATGACGTCGTTTTTGAGGGCGGAAACGGAGTGAAGGTGAGCGGAGTCCATAAGGCGGACAGTCCGAACTATCTTTTTGTCGATGTCGCCATATCAGCGAATACGCAGCCGGGGACATATTATCTCGTGTTCACAAAAGGGGAGGAGAGTTTCAAACGTGCCTACGAAATCGGAGCGCGTGTTGAGGGCTCTGCGCAGAGGAAGAGTTTTTCGAGTGCGGATATGATTTATCTCATTATGCCGGACCGCTTTGCAAATGGCGACCCGTCTAATGATTCGACGCCCGACACCGCTGAAAAGGCGGACCGCAGCGAATTTTTCGGAAGACACGGCGGTGACATTCAGGGGATTATCGACCATCTCGACTACATCGCGGAACTCGGCGCGACAGCAATCTGGCCGACTCCGCTTTTGGAAGATAATGCGGAGCACGAGTCCTATCACGGTTATGCGGCATCCGACTACTATCACATCGATTCCCGTTTCGGCAGCAACGAACTCTATCGGGAGTTTGTCTCAAAGGCTCACGGGAAGGGGCTTAAGGTCTTGATGGACATCGTTACAAACCATTGTGGCACATCTCATTGGTGGATGAAGGACCTGCCTTTCGCCGATTGGATTCATCAATATCCGCAGTACACCGGGACCAATGTCTGCTTTTCCACGAATATGGACCCGAACGCTTCCCGAAAGGATCTTGAAATCCAGGAGAGCGGGTGGTTTGTTCCTTCGATGCCGGATATGAATCTCGACAATCCTTTCGTGCTCAGCTACTTCACTCAGTGGGCAGTCTGGTGGGCGGAGTATGCGGGACTCGACGGTTTCCGGGTGGACACCTACCCCTACAACGAGAAAGAGCCTATGTCCCGCTGGTGCAAGGCCATCACAGATGAGTACCCTAATTTCAATATAGTGGGCGAGTGCTGGACTTCATCCATCCCGCAGCTTGCCTATTGGCAGAAGGATGCGCTTGTGAACAACTTCAACTCCAATCTCCCTTCAGTGATGGATTTTCCTCTTCACGACGCCCTGCGTATGGGACTGAATGAGGGTGCAGGTTGGGGCTGCGGAATGACGAGGATATATGAGATTCTCTCGCACGATTTTCTCTATCCCGATGTGAATAATCTGCTGATTTTTGCCGGCAACCACGACACGGACCGAATTGGGGATGTGGTCGGGAAGAACCCGAAGAAACTCAGGCTCGCGATGACTCTGATGGCGACAATGAGGGGTATTCCACAGATTTTTGCCGGTGATGAGCTTATGATGGTTTCGGCAGACCGTTCGCAGGGACACGGCGGATTGAGAGTGGATTTCCCGGGCGGCTGGCCTGGTGACAAGATGAATCTTTTCACTCACGAAGGCCGCGAGGCTCAGCGCCTCAACACCGACGGCAAAGCTGTCTATCCGGGACAGGCGGAACTGCTTTTCGACTATGTGAGCCGTCTTTTCAATTGGAGAAAGACAGCTGAGGTCATCCACACAGGACGCACTCTGCATTTTATCACCCGCGACAACACATACGCATTCTTCCGCTACAACGACAGCAAGGCGGTTTTCGTCTTTATCAACAATTCCGAAGAAGAGAAAACCATCCCGTGGAGCTATTATTCCGAGATTTCCGAGGGTCTGAAAGAGGGCATCGACGTCCTCACCGGCACCACCGTCACCATAGACGACAGCACCAAAATTGCCCCGGAGACTGCTCTCGTAGTCGAATTCCAGCGATGAGCGTATCCTTGCGCGATTCCAGCGATGAAGGTAACTGATTTCGCTGCATACCCACTCATCCGTGAAGTACTGAAATAATCGCGGCAAAGACGAATCTACAGCGTCTGCCCTCCGATAAACTCGCGCATGATTGAGGTCGGCGGTATCATAGCGATTTCCTCCGGGCTCAGGGCCACGATGTAACTTAGGAACTTCAGCAGGCGCACGGCCTCGCCGTAGGCTGGAGATGTCGGGCTGATGCGGCGCAGAAGCGGTTCTGCGTAGTATTTCAGCATCGGGAGTTCGAACACGAGGGCGGAATTGAACATCACGTCGGCATTTTCCTGGAACGGGAAGATGTTGCGGTTTTCGCCACGGCGGACGCTCGACCAGCGGAGAATCGTCTCTTCCGGGGATATGCCTCTGACGCGGTTGTCACGCACCATACGGCGCAGAATCCTGTTGTCTGTCGTGGAGATGTTGTTGTTCTCGTCAAGCGAAAGGGACGTGAGCGCGGATGCATAGACACGGAAAATCCTCGTCTGGTCCACTCCGGGCACCATTTCCGGGTTCAGAGCGTGGATTCCCTCCATAATGAGTATATCCTCCTTTTCGAGTTTCATCCTGTTGCCCTCGAAAGTGCGGACGCCTGTCTTGAAGTTGAACCTTGGAATCTCCACCTCCTTGCCCGAGAGCAGGTCGTTCAACTGTGCATTGAGAAAATCGAGGTCCATCGCATGAAGAGACTCGAAGTCATAGTTCCCGTTCTCGTCCTTCGGAGTGTGCTCGCGATCGACGAAATAGTTGTCAAGTTCGATGACCTTCGGGTTCAGCCCGAGAATCTTGCACTGTTGCGCGAGACGGAGCGATGAGGAAGTCTTTCCGGACGATGATGGGCCGGCAATGAAAACAATCTTCACGCTTTCGTGTTTCTGCCAGATTGCGTCTGCGATGGCGGCATACTTGCGTTCATGTCGCGCCTCGGCGAGGTTTATGATTTCGCGGGCATGTCCTTCGAGTATGGCCTTGTTAAGCGAGCCCACACTGCTGACTCCGAGCACACGGCTCCATTTTTCGTGATCGTCGAGCGCGGCGGCAAGCTTCGACTGCTTCTTCATCGGGAGAATCCTGTCCTTCTGCCCGAGCCCCGGATATTGTAGGCACAGACCCTTGCCGAACGGGCGCAGTTCGAATGTCTTGAGGTAGCCTGTGGACGGCAGCATCGGCCCGTAGAATGAGTCTGCCGTGTCTTCGAGGAAATAGACGCTGTAGGTGTATCGGCCAAGTGTTTTCAGCAGTTCAATCTTCTCCGGCTGGCCATTCTTCGCGAAAAGTTTCTCCGCCTCGTCCTCTGTGAGTATCGCCTTGCGGAACGGGATGTTTTTGGCGATAATCTCTTTCATTTTTGCTTTGATCAGTCGCAACTCCCCGCCGGAAGGCACATGTACCTCATATTTCCCTCCTTCGGGATTCTCGTGCAACTCGCAGTAGAGCCCGCTCGGAAGTGCATATTTGATATTTAGGAATTTATCCGAGAAAACGTCCCTCACCGCCTTCTGAAGCACGAAGCAGAGCGACCGGGCGTATGTGCGGATTCCGTTGGGATGGCCGTAGCCTATGAACTCGATTCTGTGTGGTCTGCAAATCTCGAACCCCAGTCCTTTCAGCGTGTTGTCCACCAGCGCCGCCAGAATCTGCTTGTCTTCCGTCCCCTTAGTTTCTTTCGGCATCATATCCTTTGCTATATCAAGCAGCGTGGTCCCAAATTCGACGTCGCGGTAGCTGTCTGTGTTTTCGCAATAAATTCTGATCTTCTCCATATATCGTCATATTTTCATTTGTCTTCTGAACAAGCGCCGCTGATTCCCTACAAATTAGTGACCGAAGGTGCTCGGGACGGACATATTTTATATAAAATTAGTAATTTTGCAGTATGAAATCGACCGGAAAATATATCGAGATAAGGGGCGCGAATGCGCATAATCTGAAAAATGTTTCATTAGACATTCCGCGCGGGGAGTTCGTTGTGATTACGGGTTTGAGCGGGAGCGGAAAGTCGTCGCTTGCATTCGACACTCTGTATGCCGAGGGACAACGGAGGTATATGGACACGCTCTCAACCTACGCGAAGCATTTTATGGGAATACTCGAAAAGCCTCAGGTGGAGAGCATAGAGGGACTCAGCCCCGTCATCGCAATCGAGCAGAAGACAACGGGAAAGAACCCTCGTTCGACTGTCGGTACGATTACGGAAATATATGATTTCCTGAGACTTCTGTACGCCCGTGCATCGAAGGCCTACTCCCCGGCGACGGGAAAAGAGATGGTGCGCTACACCGATGACCAGATAGTCTCTCTGATTATCGGAAACTACGGCGGGCGCAAGTGTATGCTTCTCTCTCCGCTCGTCCGGGGACGCAAGGGGCACTATAAGGAACTGCTTGCCCAGATGCGAAAGAGGGGATATACCCAGGCGCGGATTGATTCTGAAATCGTCGAGCTCTCGGAAATTGAGGCGCTGGATCGCTACAAGCCGCATTTTATTGAACTTGTAATTGACAGGCTCAAGCCGGAAGTGAAGGACGAAAAGCGGATTCGGGAGTCAGTGATGGCGGCTCTGAACCTTGGCAAGGGCTCGCTTGCAGTTTTGGACATGGAAACGGGTGAACTGCACCACTATTCGAAGCATCTGGTGTGCCCGGACACGGGTCTGTCCCTTGAGGAGCCGGCCCCACATACGTTCTCGTTCAACTCTCCGCAGGGCTATTGCCCCCACTGCAAGGGACTTGGAACCATCGTGAATGTCGATGTGAAGTCCATAATTCCGGACCAGTCAGTTTCGATTGCGGACGGAGGAATCGTGCCTCTGGGGAATATCCGCCAGACAAAGAAATTTGACATAATCCGTTCCATTGCAAGGAAATATGACTTTTCATTATACGACCCCATAGAACTCGTGCCACAGGAAGCTCTGACTCTGATAATCTATGGCTCTGACGAACTTTTCCGCGTTGGGGAGGGGGCCATGTCAGAGATGGTGTCGTTTCCGGGAATTGTGGGCGACATTGACGACAAGATTGTGTGTCCGGAGTGCGGTGGGACAAGGCTGAAGAAGGAATGCGGTTGTTTCAAGATTGACGGAAAGCCTATCTGGGAGGTCTCGGCGATGGAAATCAGCACGTTGAAGGAGTGGCTGCTGAACCTGCCGGAAAAACTTGACAACAGGGGAAACGCGATTGCCAGGGACATTCTCAAGGAACTTGACGAGAGGGTGCAGTTCCTGCTTGACGTGGGTCTTGACTACCTTTCGCTCGACCGTGCCACCGCGTCGCTGTCGGGAGGGGAAAGCCAGCGCATCAGGCTCGCTACGCAAATCGGGTCGAAGCTTGTGAACGTGCTCTACATCCTTGACGAGCCTTCAATCGGGCTGCATCAGAGGGATAACCGCAAACTGATTGCTTCCTTGCAGGAACTTCGTGACAGCGGCAATTCTGTGATGGTTGTGGAGCATGATGAGGAGACGATGAAAGCAGCCGACTGGCTCGTTGATGTCGGTCCTGGAGCTGGTTCCGAGGGCGGGCGCATCTGCATGAACGGCCCGTTCAAGCTGCTGGCCGCGCATCAGGAGGCGGTGGAAGAAAAAAATCCCGGATTTGTCGATTCGGCGGGTGAGGAAGATGTCGTGGAGCACTGCATTTTCGGCAACTCGGTGACTTTGGATTATTTGCGTGGAATCAGACGTGTTGAAGTCCCGGCCGTGCGCCGTCCGGGGAATGGACTGTTTCTGACGATAAGAGGGGTGCATGGCAATAATCTGAAGAATGTTGATGCGGCATTCCCTCTCGGATGCTTCATCGGAGTTGCCGGAGTCAGCGGTTCGGGCAAATCGACTCTGATTAACGAGACTCTGATGCCGATTCTGAAAAACAAGTTCTTCAGAGCCAAGCTTCCTGTGCTTCCGTATGGCTCGATTGAGGGCGTGGAGAACATAGACAAGGTTATAGAGATTGACCAGTCACCGATAGGCCGTTCTCCGAGGAGCAATCCTGCCACTTTCACGGGCGTGTTCGACGACATTAGAAAACTGTTTGAGGCGACTCCGGACGCAAAGGTCCGCGGGTTCAAGGCGGGCCGTTTCTCTTTCAATGTCGCGGGGGGACGTTGTGAGGAATGCAAGGGAGCCGGTCTGAAGGTTATAGAAATGAATTTCCTTCCGTCGGTGAACGTGGTCTGTCCGCAGTGCGGCGGTCGTCGCTACAAGGAGGATACGCTTGCTGTCTATTATAAGGGGAAGAATATCAATGACGTGCTTGAGATGCCGATTTCAGAGGCATACGAGTTCTTCAGGCCGGTGCCTGCCATTGCGGTGAAGCTCAAGGCCCTGCTTGACGTCGGCCTCGGCTACATAACCCTCGGTCAGTCCTCCGTCACGCTTTCAGGCGGTGAGAGTCAGCGCATGAAACTTTCTGCAGAACTCTCCAAGAAATCCACAGGAAAGACTCTCTACATCCTCGACGAACCCACCACCGGTCTCCACACCGAAGACATCAAGGTTCTTCTCGGTGTCCTCCAGAAACTCGTTGACGGCGGCAACACCGTCATCATCATTGAGCACAATCTCGATGTCCTCAAGTCCGTCGATTACCTCTTCGACCTCGGCCCCGAAGGCGGCCGCCGCGGAGGTCTCATCGTCTCGCAGGGCACCCCGGAGCAGGTTGCCGCCGACCCCGCCTCCGTCACCGGCCCCTACCTTCAGCCCTTGCTATAATGCTAAAATCTATACTCCGAGAATTATGTTAGCGTCAATGCCCAGCTTGCGATTCATTTCTCTCCCGACTTTCAATGTCGGCTCACTTTTCCCATTGAGGTATTCACTTACGCGCGATGCACTGATGCCCAACAGTTTGGAGAGACTTAACTGAGTGAGCCCCAGTTCGTACATCCTGAGCTTAAGAACATCGGCCAGAGTTGGTTGCCCGACAGAATAATGTTCGTCGGAGTAGTCTGCCACCATATTTGAGAGAAGCTCCAATTCAATACTGTTGGGGTCATCTTTCGGCGTGTCGTCCGTCACAAGCGGAAGAAGTTCCTCCACTCTCGCGACGGCCCATTCATACTGTTTTTCATTTTCTATCCTTGCCATTTTGTGCCTATTTAGTTGTCTATATATTCCTGCAATCAATTCTGTCATATTCCGAGTGCGTGCCGATAAAACGGATGTAAACGAACTTTATTGTGAACTTAATCACCGCAACTATCCTATAGCAGTTCCCCTTTATGTTGAACACATATCGTTGGTTCCCGACGCTATCTGCACTATTGAATGTTCGCCTGACATCAGCAAAGCAAGTCCATTCGCTCCGTTTAACAATGTCAACCCATTCCTGAATTGCGGTTTTCGCATCGGAATGTATCTCAATGTATTCTTTCAGGGTCTTTTCCGTAAAAATTCTCATATCCGTTTGTTTGTTCGGCAAAGATAATACTAAATTCTGAAAAACAAAATATTGTTCTATAAAATAAAATCTGACATGCCGATAGTGTTGACCGCAAGTGTAAATTCAATTTTGTGCATTCTTTTTCTTCAGAATTTGATATTTTGAAAATTTTTATGCACTAACTGAAAACAACAATTATCTCATACAATATCATCGAAATAACCGAAATTTGCGGCGCAATATCCCATAAAGCGAAAAACATTTTCTATCTTTGCCATGTCATCGAAAGGTGACGGACATATTGATGAAAGTGTTTGGCTTTTATCCTTGTAAGGAAATCTGGTAAATTTTCAATGAGAACAAGGGGTAAGGCATTCACTCTTCACTTTGTATCACTGTATGTTATCGCAAGATAATTACATATACGGGTGTGGGGTATTGCGTCGCTTGTTTGTTCTCAGGGTTTTACCAGAACCTCCTTACAGATAGGCTTCGACTCCACACTTTCTTTTTGCGCAAAACCGTCCGGAGGAGTCACGGGCGAAGCAAGATTCATGGAAACAGACTATGAAAATCAGTAAACTATTGCCGTCGTTGGCGTTGGTGACGGCAGTCATCGCGGCATCTTCCTGCGGAAAACTGGAGGACAGAATCAACTCCCTCGAACAGAGGATTTCGGAACTGGAGAATACAAGGATTCCTTCTATTGACGAGCAGGTGGCTTCAATAAAAAAGACCATCGGGGAACTCGAAAAGACCGACGCGGGGCTTCGGGAATACATCTCCGCGCTCGAAGAGAAACAAGCGACACTTGAAACTGAACTCGGGAAAACCAATGCTGCTCTGACCGAGGCACAGAAGACGCTCCGCGAGGAGATGGCGGCCGACAAAACCGAACTTTCCGGCTCGGTCGATGCGGCAAAAGCCGATATCATCGCGCAGCTTGAGGCATACAAGACCCTCATAAACGGGACGCTTGAGACTCTGAACAGCACAATCGAGTCTCTGAAGGCCAAGGACGAGGAACTTCAGAAGAACGCAGAGGAGCTGCGAGGCTATGTGGATTCCGAGAACGGGAAGGTGCGCGACTGGGCGGACGCGACGTTCGCGACCATCGAGCAGCAGAACAAACTCGCGGAGACTGTCGTAAGTATAAAGACACAGTTTGAGACTCTGAACGGCTATACGATGAATATGGATGTGCGTCTCACCAACAAGGCGGAGGAACTCTCAAAGTCGCTTTCGGCCCTTGACGAATCAACGAGTCAGCAGATAGGTGCGCTCACGGAAAAACTCGGCAGCGACATTTCAGCGTTGAGGACGGAACTCACGGATGCCTACACGAAGCTCATCGCGACGGAAATTACAAAACTGGAGGCCTCGATAAAATCGTGGGTGAACGAGCAGCTCTCCGGCTATTATACCATTGAGCAGACGGACGCGAAGCTCGACGCGATGAAGGCGGAACTTGAGGGGCGGATGGACTCGGACAAAACATATCTCACCACTCTCATAACGAACCTTGAGACTGCGACGAACAAAAAAATAGCCGCAAACACGACATTGATTACGGGTCTCCGCGGCGACTTGACCTCTCTCTCACAATCGGTTGCGGAGAACGCGGGGAAAATTGCTGACGACGCGATACTCATAAGCCAGAATACAGCAGATATCTCTAAGAACAGCACAGCAATCGCAGCAAACACAAAGAACCTTGCCACCGTGAAAAAGCTTGCCGAAGATAATCAAAAACTTATCGCTGAGAACAGTGAGAAACTCGTCGAGATGCAGAGGCTGCACAACTCCTTGAAAGACAGCGGAATCGAGGACTATGCAGAGACGGTGATTCAGAACACTAAGGACATCGCCTCGAATGCCTCCCTCATCGCGAAGAATGCCGCAGCAATTCAGAGCAATGCCGCGGCAATCGCGCAGAACGCCTCGGATATACAAAATCTTTCGGCAAGGCTTGATGCGACAAAGGCAGAAATTATAGAATCCTACACCGCGGCCATCGCCAAGGCAATCAACGACTATGACGGGACGATTACCGCGAAGCTCGCCTCGGAGATTGCCAGGGTGGAGGACAAGATAGCGGGGCTCAAGACCGAGGTGGAGTCGGTCAAATCAAGTTTGGCCGCCCTTGAGGACAGGGTTGCACGCCTTGAGGAGATTGTAAGCCAGATAACATCCATATCGTACATACCGAGGTACGCTGACGGAGCGGAGCGTGTGGAATACACCCGCGATGCCCTCGACATAATCCCGGGCGACGTCACCCTGCGCTTCGACGTTCATCCGGCACCCGCAGCCTCCGAAATCGCTGCCAACTGGGAGTCGGTTCTCTCCGCCCGCGCCGTCTATACCCTCACCAAGGCCGGCGCCGGTGACTTCGTTGACCTCAAGATCAAAGGCGCGACCGCTGAAAACGGAGTGCTGTCTGTGACGGTGTCAGGAGAGGGATTGAATAAGGATTTCATATTGGGGAACATTTCGGCTTCTGTAGTCCTAAAAATCATATCTACTGCAAAACCCGCAATGTCTGACTATGTCCGACTTGTGCCTGTCATAGGTGAAGAAGAAGCTTTTATCCGCTTACTTCTAAATACATTTGACATTGATGGCAATGGCGTAGTGGAGCTTTCGGCTGTGAAAGAGTGCCAAGAAATCAAGATTGCCGACATGAACGTATCATCGATCGACAGAGTATTGAAAGAAATGCCTAATCTAGAAAAGCTGACAATATCCAATATTCCGGGATGTAAAAACTTGGACATCTCAACAAATACAAAGTTGCAGGCATTGACCATTAAGGGATTAGATATTGCCGAACTTAGCATTGCCTCAAACACAGAATTGTCTTCATTATACATCAACGGGAACTCAAAGCTCCGCTACTTGATACTGCCAGACAGAAAATCTTTAGAAAACATCTTCAAATTTGACTGTGACGCAGACCTTGGTTTCATTGACGAAGACAATAACATGGTATATGGAAAGATTGCGGGTGTCTTATGGCAGCCCAATAACACTGGTTCTTCTGCTTCCAATCCTTTCGGGGAGTATTTCACATTAAAGGAAGCAAAAAGTTGTTGTCCATCTGGTTGGAGATGCCCGACAAAGAAAGAGATGGAATCACTTAGCGCCAATTATTCAGACTGGACGACCTACAATGGTATAAATGGACGAAGGTTCTCGGGAGACAAAAGCTATCAGTCCAATGTAATATCTATATTCCTACCGGCGGCAGGCGTCGTCGCAAAAAGATGCAAGGACGGCATAAGGGAAGAACCAGAAAGTAAAAACCTTTCGGGTAAATATTGGGGAGATGGATATAGTTTAGGGTTCTCATATAATGGCAAGCCAGATGTCGAATACGATGAGGGATATAGAGAACTCTATATTGGTAATAATCGTATTCCCATTGATAATATGTATCCAGTTCGCTGTGTCAAAGACTGACATATAACTAATTTATTCACAACTTAATTCAATTTATTATGGTACAAAAAATTACATGTAAGGTCGGTCCCAAGACCGTCAATGCAGAGAAATTCGCTGCAATGGTTGAAAAACTTGTTAAACTTGGTGTGTGGGTTGGTTCAGAAATCATTTATGATGATTCTGACAAAGAACTGACTGCGAAGATAAAGGAAATCACTGACGCATATTTAGCATAGGGTGCACAGCACTCTATAAGCAGTCGCAAGCGGCTGAGCAGAGATGAGTCTTTGCGGAAACTTTTAGGATATGACTGTTGCAACAATTTCTGAATTCAGAGCGAATGTGAAGCGTTATGTTGATGATGTCATCAACAATTCTGGCTCGTTGCTAATTAACCGTGGCAGCACAGCCGCGGTTCTCATTTCGCTTGACGAATATAATTCAATCAAGGAAACGGGAAAAGTACTGTCCTCCGAGAAACTGTCCGGACAGCTCGAATCCGGAATCGAGAAACTTAATTCAGGGAAGGCTGTTGCCGTTATATTGATGAACTATGATACTGGAGTTCCTGCCCGGCGCACTGGATGCGTATAAGTCATTGAAGTGGTCGAATCCGTCCCTCGCGTCAAAAGCAAAAGCCACGATTTTGGATGCTCTGGAGCACCCTACTATTGGAATCGGTAAGCCTGTCCAACTCACAGTTCCATACAGGCCTCCCTTCCTTCAGCCCTTGCTGTAGAAAATGAAAATCTATAGGAAGATGAAGTAGAGAAGGACGTAGACAGGAAGAAGGATGACGAGGGAGAACTTGGCCATATAGCCGAAGAATGACGGCATCTTTATCCCCTGGCTCTCGGCGATGGATTTTACCATGAAGTTAGGGCCGTTGCCGATGTAGGTGAGAGAACCGAAGAATACCGCTCCGATGGAGATTGCCTTCAGAAGAATCTCCGGAATGCCTGCGACAAACGGAACGCCTTCAAATACACCATTCACAATGCCCGCGCCAGCTGCCGCGACAGATTCCGGAAGGCCGCTTGCAAGGCTGTGGAATGCCACTGCGGTCGGAGTGTTGTCAAGGAATGAGCTGAGAGCTCCGGTGGAGAAGTAGAATTCCCAGACCTCGTCAAATCCGAGTCTCGCGGCGTTCTCTTCCATGTAGAGGAGAGCCGGCGTCATGGTGACGAAGATTCCGAGGAATAGTGCCGCCACCTCAAGTATAGGATTCCAGGAGAATTTGTTCATTCCGTAGCGGACGTGGTTCGCCGTTGTGTAAAGGGATATTCCCATGAGGGCGAGAAGCACGAACTCGCGGAGGAACTTGACCCAGAACTTTGCGTCAGGGGCGTCCATCTGTGGAATGAATGTCGGATTGATGAACGCTACGGCGAGGATGACGCCCATAAGGTACATGAAATTCTTTCTGCCCCTGAAACGAACCGGCTGCCTTTGCTCCGGCATCTCAAATGCGGACGGATCCTCTTTTTTCGAGAAATAGAACTTGTCGCAGAGATAGTATATCAGCAACAGAAGGCCTCCCGTGAAAAGCCATTCCGGAAGCATATTTATGAACCACGTGAATGAAGCGCCTCGCAGATAGAGCATGAAAAGAGGCGGGTCTCCGAGAGGGGAGAGCAGACCGCCGCAGTTCGCGACAAGAGCTATAAAGAACAGCAGCGTGTGTACTTTGTACTTGCGTTTTTCGTTTACTGCAAGAACAGGCCGGATGAGCAGCATTGCCGCCCCTGTGGTTCCCATGAAGGATGAAAGCACGAAGCCTGTTCCCAGCATGGCAGTGTTGATGCCGGAACTTGGGCGGATGTCTCCGCTGACGTGAATTCCGCCTGTGATGACATAGAGTGTCAGAAGAAGGATGACGAAGGGCAGATAGTCATAGACGATCTGATGCTCGAGTTCGTGTGCCAGCCCGTGCCTTACGAGAAAAACTGCAACCGGAGCTCCCAGCAGGAGCGACACAAAAAGTTTGTGGGAATTCTTGTCCCACCATTTCCTGGCGAGCAGCGGACCGACGGCAATCATTATCAGCATCACGGCGAAAGGAATCATCGCCCATGCCGGTACCGCATACCCGGCAGCCGTCGCAACTGTCTCTGTAGCTGTAAGTTGAATCATAACCACTAATAATTAACGACGCAAATATACCTCTTTTTTGGATTGAGACAAATGATTTTCTTAACTTTGCGAGATAATGTAAGTAATAGAGGCTGCTCTGTCATTTCGACTGAATAGGAGAAAATGTCATATCGACCGGGAGAGCAGACCTTTGCACAGTGTTTTTATGAAGAAGTTTATAATCATTATTTTTTCGGCGTTCCTGACGTTGACATCCGCGGCTCAGGAATCCTCTGTTCAGACATCCTCTGTTCAGGAATCTCCTGTTCAGGAATCTTCTGTTCAGACATCCTCTGTTCAAGAATCCTCTGCTCAGACATCCTCTGCTCCGGAATCCTCTGCTCCGGTGAGATACACCGTCGAGACCGTCCCGCAGACGGAAATCCTTTCTTGGAGCTATGTCACAGACCTTTCCGGCGTCGTCTCTCCATCCCAGAAGGACAGTCTGAACGCCTTGTGTCACTTTGCCAAGGACTCTCTCCAGTCTGAAATAGCTGTCGTCGTGCTCCCCGCGATTGACAACGGGAAATACGGCTCGCTTCACGAGTTTGGAGTTGAACTCTTCAACAAGTGGGGAATCGGCGGCAAGGACAGCGAAAAGGGGCTTCTGATTGTTCTGACGACTGCTCCGGGCGAACGCGAGGTTGTGTTCAACACCGGGTATGGCCTTGAGGGCGCGCTGCCTGACGTCTACTGCAAGCGCATACAGAGCAATGTGATGATTCCGTACATGAAGAACGGGGAATATGGTTCCGGGCTTATTGCCGGAGTTTCCGCTGTGAACGATGTCCTCAAAGGCGACGTCAATCCTGACGAATTTGCTGGCGACTATGAGGACGATGATCTGTTTTGGGAGTTTTTTATCGTGGGAGTATCCCTCGTCATCGCCCTGTGCGTTGTGGCTGCGCGTGGTCCTAAACGTCGTCGCAAGAAAATGGGCAAGTCTATTACATGTCGAGGCTGCGGAGTAACCGGGGATATGAAATATGTACGTTCCGAAATCATTGAGCCTGCATCGAAGAAGCATACCGGCCGTATGAGAAATTTCTATGTCTGCAACCGCTGCGGGGAAGAAAACTATATTGATGAGATTATTCCACGCCGGAATTCTGGTGGCAGTTCGGGCATTGGTGGCGGTTCAGGCCCTATTGTCGGAGGCTTCGGCGGCGGATCTTCATTCGGCGGCGGCTCGTTTGGCTCATTCGGCGGCGGAATGACAGGTGGCGGCGGCTCTTCGACGCGTTTTTGACCCATCTTTCAGTTTTTGATTCCTTCCATCCCATCAATTTGAAACCTTCAAAAAATAACCTGCATCATCTTTTCTCATTCTTTTCGGTCTATATTTATTTTCTCATCAGTCGTGTACCTCCAGTACACTCCTTCTTCCAAAAGAAATCTATACTCGAAAATAATTGACAAATCTGAAGCAGTTTATTTTTTTCATGTTTCTTGAAAATGAGAATAATAAGAATAAATACCGAAAGCCCACTATATGCGGAGACGGAGAGAATCTGGCTCGAAAGTTTTCCCGAGAATGAACGTCGTGATGTCAATATGCACAAAGCGGCCGTTGACGGGGACGAGCGTTTCTTTTATAATGCCATTGTTGAGGATATTTCTGCCGACTCCTGCGCGTGGGACTATGATTGCGTGGCATCAGATGCCGGCATTATTGACGGGGATCGCGTGATAGGACTTTTAAGCTGGTGGGCGCTTGACGGGATGGTTTATGGGGAGCATTTCGCGATGAGCCCCTCCGTCCGTGGACGCGGGCTCGGCGAGAAGATCTTCACGGAAGTGACCGGAAAGTTTCTTGCGCATGGCTTGCCGTTCGTTATCGAGGTTGAAGCACCATCTTCCGAAAATCCCATAGCCGCCCGAAGAATCCGCTTCTACGAGCGCTGCGGGATGCACCTGCTCGACGCCCCCTACTCCCAGCCTCCATACCGCAAAAAAGACGCACCGATTCCGATGCGTCTAATGTCCTCCGACCCGTCGGTTGACCCTTCACTTGCATCCAGACTCATCCAGGCCGTCTATCCGACTCTGTAAGATTGCCCCAAATTGCCTCGTCTCCCCTCCACAAAGAAAAATCTACTTTTCGCGTCTGGTGCAAAGACCTCACAAGTTTTGGATTTTTTATCTCATAAGTTTTGGATTTTTTATCTCACAAGTTTTGGATTTTTTATAAAATCACTAACTTTGCAGCATAATTAAAACATTGCTGTTATGTATCTTAAACGTTATGTGGAGTCTGAAATAGAACGAAGGATGAAATCTGCTGGTGTGATTGTTGTGAGCGGCCCGAAATTTTGCGGAAAAACCACAACGGCGACTCTTTTTGCAAAAAGCGTGATAAAACTGAATACAACCCAGGCGATTGACCTTGCAAGGATGGAACCGCATAACACACTAATAGGTGAGCAGCCGCGGCTGGTGGACGAGTGGCAAACCGTGCCGGACATTTGGAATGAAGCCAAGGCATGGATAGATGAAAACCCAAAGTTCGGCCAGTTCATTCTTACCGGAAGCAGCACTCCGGCAGACAAAACGAAGATTCATCATTCTGGTGCCGGCCGAATCGTATCTATTATGATGAGACCGATGAGCCTCTTTGAGTCTCTTGATTCGAAGGGCACGGTTTCTTTGGGCGGTTTGTTTGACAATCCTGGGATGCCGATATACGATTTGAACGAAGACCATCAGATTGCGGACACAGCTTTTCTTTTGTGCCGCGGTGGATGGCCATTGTCCCTTCAGGATGACAGACGGGTTGCGCTGGATGTCACACGGAACTATTATGAGGGTCTGTTCAATTTTGAAAACAGCGAAAACGACAAATTCCGGAACAAGAATCCTGAAATTCTGAGAATGCTCCTGCGGAGTTACGCGAGAAACATATCGACGGAGGCTTCCGCGCAGACGATGATAGCCGACATCATCGCGTCGCAAAACCGTTCAACAATGGATTCAAGAACATTTGACGACTATATGGACGCTCTAAAGGATTTATACATACTCGAAGACATTGACGCGTGGAATCCTAATCTTAGGAGTAAGACCGTGGTGAGAACCACGGCGACCCGCCATTTTGTCGATACATCAATTGCGTGCTGCGCTCTTGGCATAACACCGCATAGCTTGATGAGGGATCTCAATTCTTTCGGGATGTTCTTTGAGGATATGGCAGTGCGGGACTTAAAAATCTATTCTGCGGCATTGGACGGAAAAATAATGCACTATCGTGATAGTCGTGGTCTGGAGTGTGATGCGGTCATACACTTGAATGACGGGCGTTGGGCATTAGTCGAGATGAAACTTGGAGGAGAGCGGCTGATTAAAGAGGGGGTGGCGAATCTGCTACGCTTGAAAAACGACCTCGCTCTTTCCGGCGGTCCTGAGTTTATGATGATACTGACGGCAACAGGTCCCGCCTACCGTCGCCCTGATGGAATCTATGTCGCTCCGCTTAACTGTCTGAAAGCCTGACACCGAATTTTTTGGTTCTCATTTCTCTTCAGTGTCAAGGACGAATACATACTGCATAGCAAATGATCGTTTGTCTCTGCGGTCGGCTGAGTTCGTCATGCCGGACGGACATAAATATGAGTATAGGGATGATACGCCCCTTGAGTTTACAAGTGTTGACATAGCCTACAATTTTGACAGCATTGACGTTGCTTTGAAGTAAACAAAAACAGCCTGGACGATTTCTCGTCGGGGCTGTTTGCTGATGTTTTCCAGACGGCTATGCCTGTCAATAGTTCTCCTTGTGAATCTCGAAATAGGCCTGCGGGTGTGCGCAGACCGGGCATATTTCCGGAGCCTTTGTGCCGACTACGATGTGGCCGCAATTGCGGCATTCCCACACCTTGACTTCTGACCTCTCGAAGACGGACGCCGTTTCAACGTTCTTCAGAAGTGCGCGGTAGCGCTCCTCATGGCGTTTCTCGATGGCAGCTACGCCACGGAACCTTGCTGCAAGTTCAGGAAAGCCTTCCTCTTCGGCCGTCTTTGCAAATCCCTCGTACATGTCGGTCCATTCGTAGTTCTCGCCGTCGGCTGCGGTCGCGAGGTTCTGCGCCGTGTCTCCTATGCCGTTAAGTTCCTTGAACCAGAGCTTTGCGTGCTCCTTCTCGTTCTCTGCCGTCTCAAGGAACAAGGCGGCTATCTGCTCAAACCCTTCCTTTTTTGCCTTTGAGGCGAAGAAGGTGTATTTGTTGCGTGCCTGTGACTCGCCGGCAAAAGCCGCTTCCAGATTTTTCTCGGTCTGTGTTCCGGAATACTTTGTTGCCATAATTATAAGATGTTAAAAGTTAATTGATTTCTGCAAAAATAGTCATAATAATCAGAATTCAACAGGAAAATTCATCGGATTGTACGATATTTCCCGATGTCGTGTTTGACGGGACGGGATTTGAATGAATTGAGAGTGACATAATCAAGCAGGGCGAAAACTTGTTCCCGCCCTGCCTGATTGTCTGTTTGAAAATTGCTAAATTGACGATAAATGTCTATTGCACCGGCAGATTTCTCGTCTGGTCAACCCAGATCAGCTTCGATGTGTCGTAGCCTCTTCTTGCCGCTTCCGCTGTCACCTTTTCGGCGGTCTCCCGCGTGATGGACGGGGTTCTGGAGAGAATCCACAGGTATTTGTCGCTTGAACTTCCGACGATCGCAAGACTGTAGTCGTCGGCGAGCATCAGGACCCGGTAGTCGGAATAGAAGAAAAGGAAGAACGAGACTTTGAGAAGAGCGGGCTCCGTTGTCGGCTTCGGCTGTTTTGCCTTTCCGTGTGCTGTTTTCATCTGGCCGTCCTTCCATCCGGAGTTGATGACATCGACCTTGCCGTCGTCGCGCAGGAGATATTCCGCAGTGACGTCGGTCATACCCCTTTCAAACGAATGGTTGAACCTCGCGATTTCGTACCATGTCCCGAGATAGCGGGACAAATCCAGAGAAGCAACGGGGGTGTTGTCCACCGGCCCTGCGCATGAGCATAGCGGGAAAGCTGCCAATGCTGCTCCCACCGCACACAGACATAGAATACTTTTCATGTTACTTGTGGTTAATGGTGAGACTTTGGAACAGTCCGCATCCACGGATTGCTCCGTAAATTATTGCAAGGCAAATGCTTGCAAAGAAAGTGCCGTGCGATTGATTTCTCTTTCGCCATTCCCGATTCTTCATTTGCTCTCAACAAAAATAGTTATATGGCTCAGATTCTAATTTCTGTCCGTTGCATCAAGAACTGATTGAGCATATCGGATTATGTGCATACAAAAAACTACAGCAGAGGCGTCATGTAGGCCGGAAGAAGAGTTGTCCCGTTGTCCTTTGTAAGGTCTTTTGTGTAGACAAGATAGCGGCTGCCGACTCTGGCGGAGTATTTATCACAGAAGGCGTCCAACGAGGCGTGGGCCTTGTAGCCGGACGATTTCACCTCTACGGGGCAAAGTTTGGCGCCTCTTGACAGTAGGAAATCAATCTCGTAATAGTGTTTCTCGTCTTTTTTCCATGTGTGGTAGAAGAGCCTGTTCCCCGATGCTACGAGCATCTGTGCAATGAGATTTTCATACACATATCCAAGATTTACGGAAAGTTTGTCACTCAGTAGTTTATCGTATATGATGTTCTCTGTGAAGTCCTTATCCCAAAACGCCAGCGTGACGAACAGTCCAGTATCCGCGAGAAATATCTTAAATTTATCATAATTGGCACTGACGGGAATTCCTATGTTTGGGTCGTCGGCATGATGTGCAATGTTGACGGTCTTGCTGTCTTCCAGATTCATCAGCAGTTCACTCATCTTGTCGTCTGCGACATTCCCTATTACGGACGACGGCACATAGCGCGATGCGTTGCGGGACAGTGCAGCCGGAACGGACATGAAGAGGTTTGAGACCTTGCCTGTTTTGTCTATCTTGGCAAAATCTTCCCTATATAGGAGTATGATTTTTCTTTTCACCTCATCTACCGTCCGGAGATTGTTCGTGTCAAGGTAGGCATTGACTGCCTGAGGCATTCCGCCCACAAGCAAGTACAATCGAAGGTTCCGCATCGCATCACGGTGAGCTGCGCCGAGAGGTATCTTTTTCTCCCAGAATGTCTTGAGCAAGGGTACGGTTACCGTGTCACCCAAAGCCCATCTGAACTCCTCATAATCCATCGGATTCATCTGTATCCTGTCTTCTTCGCTTGGAATCGTTATGTTTTCGATATTCTTGCGGATGCTTATCAGGGATCCGGTTTCAATGTAGTCGTACCGACCATCCTTCACAAGGTATTTGATTGCCTGCCTTGCTTTCGAACATTGCTGCACCTCGTCGAATACAATCACTGAATTTCTTTCAAAAAGTTGTGTTGAATACGCCTGCTGAAGCCGCAGAAATATGAATTCGAGATTCATTAGGTCATCGAAAAGTGACTTGACTTCCGCGCTGGCCGTGTTGAAGTCGATTAGTATATATGATTTGTATTCGTTCCTGGCAAATTCCTCGACAATCGTTGATTTCCCAATTCGTCTCGCTCCCTCAACCAGCAATGCCGTCCTGCCGTCATTCTTTCTTTTCCAGTCAAGAATGTCGTCATATATTTTCCGTCTGAACACCCGTTGTTCCATAGTAATCGATATTTGAGGCAAAAATAATTGATAAATTCCAAATAATCAATATGTAACATTCTTTGTTCCGAAATCCCCCGCGATTTTATTTCGCGTTTTACTCATTTCCCCCGCGATTTTTCTTGTGGCATTTCCGACTTCCCCCGCAATATCGCACGGATTTTGCGTAATCTGCGGCCGTTTGCCAAAATAGAAGGGCAGGTTGTGTGAAAGATCGTTTGAAAATAAAATGTTTTTGATATGATGGAGCCGAGATACTATAAATATACGGTCATTCCTCAGGAGATTGACTTTACGGGGAAGGCGCGTTTTTCGACTATTGTGAATGCCATATTGAACACGGCAGGGGAGGATGCCCGGGTGAACGGGTTCGGGATTGATGTGCTGTCGGAGAGAAACCTCGGGTGGGTGCTGTCGCGGCTTGCGGTGGAACTCGACCATAGGCCTCTGGAGCAGGAAGAATACACCGTCGAGACATGGGTTACGGAGTATGCGTCGCTTACGACTACCCGATGCTTCCGCTTTCTGGACTCCGATGGGAAATGTTTTGGACGCGCCGTGTCGAACTGGTGCCTCATCGACTTCGCGCAGAGAAGGCTCGCGCCGATGGGGAAGGTCGCGGACGTCGCCGGGCACACTACTACTGACAAACCGCTGCCGTGCGCTGCTCCTGTGAAGTTGAAACCGTTTGAAGCGGAGCCGTGTGCGTCCCACAGGGTCAAATATATGGACATAGACTTCAACCGTCACATGAATACCCTCCGCTACATCGACCTTCTCGCCGACGAACTCCCGATAGAACTTGTCGCCGCCGACCGTCACATCCGCGTCGACATCCATTTCGTCAAGGAATCCGTATATGGCGACCTCCTCAACATTTTCTGCATTCCGGAATCCACGACCGCGGAATCATCGGACACGTCAGATAATGACGGAGTCGCCAAGTACCGTATGGCAATCAAAAAAGAAGACGGCACCCTGAGCATTCTGGCACACTGTCTTGAACTGAAAAAAGTGGTTCTTCCGCAATTTAGTTGAAGCATAGGTCGCTGAAGACCATTTTTCGTTTGAGCAGGTCAAGAGATGCTCGCCCAAACA